>ENA-UOUE01000098-UOUE01000098.1-compost-metagenome-genome-assembly--contig:-NODE-98-length-65865-cov-8.775582_pt1 | contig 65865 bp, 37 predicted proteins | sample MGYA00238146_ERZ747223 | MGnify/ENA primary metagenome ERZ747223 (study PRJEB28781, sample SAMN06268865) | compost metagenome | isolation source: single cell | place: USA: California, Emeryville, Joint... | reverse complement strand
TCTTCCTCCTCTTCCTCTATCTTGTTAGAAAACCGAAGAATAATATTTCTGGTCGTTCCTTTGGTCCTTGATTGAAGTGAATTGAGTGTATTGAAGGAATCCTGATGATATTTTTGTTGGAATGAAATTCAGGCTCCTTAAAGAGTTTAAATAAAACTAAACTTAAGAATATCTTGAGAGTCTAATGGAGTGGTATGTCCTCTTCGAATCTATCATTATTCTGTTTCTGTTGGTCCTGGCCAACAGTTATCTCCTCGCCCTCTACTGCACATCAGCAGAGAAGGGCTTTGGGTCGACCTGGTTTCCAAAAGCTTTAGTGGTATTGAATCAAAATGAGATTTTCTTAGTGGCCCACTTGATGTTTTCTAGATAATGAGCTTAACTATGGCTGAAGGAGTCGTCTTGTTGCTGCCATTGGACGTCACGATCACTCACGTCTCGTAAAATTCTGTGCATATGACTATTTTAGAAAATTCTTCGTTGCAGAGACCCAGGAATAAATATGAAAGCCATTTGGTACACAGTTTTCTTGGCAATAGCAACTTTTACGAGCATATTCCTCCCATTTTGCATTTTTTATTATGAAACCGACGAGGACAAAGGATTTGTATAGCTCTTCCCCTACTGACTGACACTAAATATCATTTATGAAGAGAGCTCGAATTGCCGGTGCGCTTGCGAGGGAAGTAGCTACCTTCTTTGTAATAAACGTAGGGTTTTGGGTGCTGTTTGTCTTTTTGAGAGAAACTCGCATTCCGGTCACAGCTTATGACTCTCCTGCTGCTGGATGCTTGCAGCCTTCAGATAGCGCGTTTGCCGCTCCCACCGGCGTTTGTGCAGTAAAATTCCTCTTTCTTTCGGAGTTAATCTCGGATATTTGATAGCCTGCTGGTCTTGTTGAAACCTTGAAGATGAACGTCAGCTTTGCCGTCTTCGTAACTGGGTTTATGGTGTTGCTTGGGTGGATAATGTTTTTGGTGTTTGGAGGCTTCGGATTGTTTGGAATCCCATTAGATTACATTTATAGCTTCGTTTACCGCCCTCAAAAAGTATGATGCATATCAGATCTCGAAATCATTAATAATAAAATCACATTTAGAGAGACCGGAAAGAAATCATTGCGAAGAAAAAGGCACTCAGTCAAGAACTACAAGATCTGCTTAAGCAAGGAAATGAAGTCGAACGTATTCTAACATCTTGAGAGGGCTACTAAATCCATTATCTGGCTGAAATAGAGGATATAGAGGGATCAAAGCAAACGAAAGGAATAATCGCAGCGCAAAGAGCGAAAATGAAGGCTAATACTAGCCTGACTAAATTAAGAGTCGGTTTCTTAGAATTTCAAAGAGTAAAAACTCCTTATCTGCTGGGAAAATCAATTCGCTATCATTAGGAGTATGAAATCTATAATCTCGAGCTGAACTACCAAGACGTGAACTCATTCACTTATTTGATGAAACTCATATTTGGGATCATACTGTTTCTCTTTGCTCTGAGCTGGTGGGTCCATCTGTATGTTTTTTCAAAGCTATGTCATCGATTGCCTCATTTAATGCTAGACTGCTATTTATCACATTACGGAACAGCTACGAGATGCCAACAAGCGTTTTTCTGAATAGGATTCTAACAGGTCTTCAGAGCAGCAATTTATCATTTTTATCAACAGCGATATTTTCATTCTACTGCCTGTATTTGCTTTGGTCTGTCCAAAGAGGTCAGATATTTTTCGGGTCGCGTATTCCCTTCCTTTGCCCGATGCATCCAATGAGGTAGCTAACTTTACTGCATTTCAATTTAGAAAATCTGCTAGGGTGAATGAAACGTACATGAATTCTCTAATTTTCAATGCGACCATGATTTTAGTCTGCTCGGTCGCGGTGGTACAGTTCTGCACTCAGGCGTTCTCGCAGTACACAAGATTGACGACAATAAATATGCTTCTAGTCATTCAAGTCAATCATTTGACTATTTTTGGAACATTACTAGCAAAAGGCTGGTTTATTAATGTATACTTGGTATGAGAGCAATACCTTGCATTTTAGCTGAGCAAAACCTTCTTCTAGGGAATAAGCGCGTTCACCTTGATTGCTCAATTCGTTTTCCCACCTCGCAAGCCTCGGGTAACCAAAAGAGTTCAATTTCCTGCGTATTTCATCATCATTGCTAGGAGTTGAAGAAGAGTCAGAATATTCAAGATGCAAAGCAAGGCAATTATATTAGACTCGATTAAAATCATAGCTAGCTGTGATCAATTATGTATCTTCTTAGTTATAAAAATGTATACTCAGATGAGAATTAAATTTACATGGGCTGATCAGAAAGTTTATAGTAGCATTTCAAAAAACGCCATAGTCGTCATATGTTGTTTTGGGTAGTTACTTACGCTTTTTAGAGATGCCTTGGTGAGTAGAGTTAGGATATGAGGAGTTGGAAACAACAACTTTATTTCAATGAATTTTGAGTAATTGAATGTATGTATAGTTATTATCATATTTCCTTGCTCTATCAAAGCAACGTTTCAATTTTGCCTGTCTGCTATCGATCGCAGTCGATTATGGTAAGACGGCTTCAAAAGTGGCAAGGTGGCTTCAAAAGTGGCATGCCTGCCAGAATTTCTGTTCAAAAATTAAATCTGGAACATCTGTGTAATGTCTAGGACCAATCAGGTTAAAGAGCTTCAAAACGGGAAATCTGATAATCGGAAATCAAAAAAAAGGATTTCATCATGAGCTATAGCCACTTAGAAACTCATTTTCGAGAGATGAGTGAGATCAAAAAACCTTTTTACAAGAAAGTTCAAAAAGAACAATTCCACACGAAAAAGTCCTCCTCAGAGAGATCCTTGGCCCAACAAGTGAATACCTATCATGAAAGGGATTTCGTATCATTCAAAGCCCTTGAGACAGCATCAACACTTGAAAAGATGCCACAGATGAGAGAGAATATTGCCATTGCCAGAAAAGAAGAGGCAATGTTAACCAAAGAGCAGCCTATAATCCTGAATACAGAGCTCAGCTACGAAGGTCCGGTGGCAAAGTTAACTGTTTCATTAAATTCGGAACTTAGCATCGAATACCCGGGAAGAAAGGCCAAAAACTACACTAAGCTCAGTGCTGATCGTTTCCTGGATTTCGTAGCAAATCGTAAAGGCTACACAGGTTTCCCGAAAGATTGCGTTCATAGTGTAGGACTTTGGAATGAGCTATTTTTCAACGCTGAAAGGTCTACAAAGGGAAAGATGTCAGCAAAAGAAATCAAATTTAGAAAAAATCTAAAGACATTAGCTATTCCTGTTGAGGAATGGATCAAACTCTTTTGTGAGTTCAGCTGCCAATCGGAGTCTATCATTCCAAAGGATTCTCACGATAGCGAGCTGCAATTCTTATATAGTTGTAAAAACAAGCTGTTAAAAGAGGCAGGTCTAACTCTAAAACAGATTTCAAAGGAGAATAGAACAGATATTGTACAGCTCTCAATCGATAAGTTTTCAACAGAGACGTTGTCAATCTCTTTCAGGACGAAGACTCGTTCTCTCAGCGGCGAGCAGGAATCAGTGGAAATGCCAAATAGGAACCAATCACTATACGAGAATTCAGCATGTTATCAGGATCCAATAGAGGCAAATTTGTTAATAAAAAGAAACAATGCCCAAGAGATATCTGTGGAAAGTAGCTTCACAAACCAAAATGATGAGTATCCCGGAGAAGGTTTCATTTCTTATCGAGCTGGCTCTTTAGTTCAATCCAATGATTACATGGTGGAAAATTTAATGGATGAAGCTGTTTCAGGAAATCCTAATCCCCCTAATAACAGCCTTTTCCAAGAAAAATCGGCTGAAGAGCCTTATATCGAGACTGGCAATTTCACCTTTACTTCGGATTTGCTCCCAGTTGTCTCACTAGATCCTGAGATGACTTTGAAATTCCTGAGAATGCTGAATGAGGATAAAGCGAGGGAGTCCATGTCCCAAAAAGTGCAAAGTGAAAAAAATGTTGATGAGTGGATTCTAAGACCATTTGAGCAAGCTCTAGATAATCAATTAGATTATGAGAAACATTTCTCCAAACCACAACACAAAAAATGAACTTTTTTGACCTTCAGCAATTTATATGTGAGTGAGAAACGGGCTTGAGGGACATCAATCGATGACGGGAGCAGATGACTTGATTCAGAATAATTTGTATAAAGAAAAAAATATGATAGAAAGAAAGAATAAGATAAGAAAATAATTCAGACTAAAAAGATGAAGAGATATGACTGATATGAGTTTGTATTCGTTGCAGAATATGCAATTTTATAGAGATAATAGCCCGTAAAAAACTATTAATTTTTTTATAAAGAGCATATCCAAATTGATTAAGAAATCCAAAGCTTTCAGTAAAATAATTTCTTCAATAAAAATAATAGGAGCAGTCGATGTACTATCCAATGTTCTTACCCCAGAAACTGATTTTGTTTTAGAACGTTTCGAGTAATACATATATATATTTCTTCTATGAATCCGTCAAAATAATTCAGATAGTGTACACACTATTCCCAATAACTCTCAATAACTCTCTAAGTCTTAACTTATTGTGGGAAAAAGTAAAGACATTAAGAGAGACATTAAGCTTATCACAGACCTCTGTATAGCAAATAACCACTTGACGCAAATCATTGAAACCCGACATTTAAGTGCATAGATCTCATAAAATAAGGCAAATAAATGAAAAATATTTAAGCAAAATTCAATTATCAAGGGATATAATATATTATTCATTGGTCAGTTTCAATACAGCAATAGTAATTAAGTAGTAAAATGGCGCTCAATTAACCGTGACTTCTCTCTTGCACATAGGAAAAGTTGTTTTGCGATACAATCAGTCTTTAATGCAGCTTGAATGGAACATATGCCTGCAAGATAGTTTCCTGATTTTCACTCCATCCTCGAAATCCGAAAGACAGATCGCACACCTAGCATAGGTTGAGTATTAATCTCCTTCATTAACGACGAAATCAAATACTTGTCATCTTCTTTCGCCCCAATCATTCGTAAAATCTTTTACTAGGTAATAAGCGCGTTCATCCTTGATTGCTCAATTCGTTTTCCCACCTCACAAGCCTCGGGTAACCAAAAGAGTTCAATTTCCTGCGTATTTCATCATCATTGCTAGGCGTCGAAGAAGAGTCAGAATGTTCAAGATGCAAAGCAAGGCAATTATATTAGGCTCGATTAAAATCATAGCTAGCTGTGATCAATTGTGTATCTTCTTAGTTATAAAAATGTATACTCAGATGAGAATTAAATTTACATGGGCTGATCAGAAAGTTTATAGTAGCATTTCAAAAAACGCCATAGTCGTCATATGTTGTTTTGGGTAGTTACTTACGCTTTTTAGAGATGCCTTGGTGAGTAGAGTTAGGATATGAGGAGTTGGAAACAACAACTTTATTTCAATGAATTTTGAGTAATTGAATGTATGTATAGTTATTATCATATTTCCTTGCTCTATCAAAGCAACGTTTCAATTTTGCCTGTCTGCTATCGATCGCAGTCGATTATGGTAAGACGGCTTCAAAAGTGGCAAGGTGGCTTCAAAAGTGGCATGCCTGCCAGAATTTCTGTTCAAAAATTAAATCTGGAACATCTGTGTAATGTCTAGGACCAATCAGGTTAAAGAGCTTCAAAACGGGAAATCTGATAATCGGAAATCAAAAAAAAGGATTTCATCATGAGCTATAGCCACTTAGAAACTCATTTTCGAGAGATGAGTGAGATCAAAAAACCTTTTTACAAGAAAGTTCAAAAAGAACAATTCCACACGAAAAAGTCCTCCTCAGAGAGATCCTTGGCCCAACAAGTGAATACCTATCATGAAAGGGATTTCGTATCATTCAAAGCCCTTGAGACAGCATCAACACTTGAAAAGATGCCACAGATGAGAGAGAATATTGCCATTGCCAGAAAAGAAGAGGCAATGTTAACCAAAGAGCAGCCTATAATCCTGAATACAGAGCTCAGCTACGAAGGTCCGGTGGCAAAGTTAACTGTTTCATTAAATTCGGAACTTAGCATCGAATACCCGGGAAGAAAGGCCAAAAACTACACTAAGCTCAGTGCTGATCGTTTCCTGGATTTCGTAGCAAATCGTAAAGGCTACACAGGTTTCCCGAAAGATTGCGTTCATAGTGTAGGACTTTGGAATGAGCTATTTTTCAACGCTGAAAGGTCTACAAAGGGAAAGATGTCAGCAAAAGAAATCAAATTTAGAAAAAATCTAAAGACATTAGCTATTCCTGTTGAGGAATGGATCAAACTCTTTTGTGAGTTCAGCTGCCAATCGGAGTCTATCATTCCAAAGGATTCTCACGATAGCGAGCTGCAATTCTTATATAGTTGTAAAAACAAGCTGTTAAAAGAGGCAGGTCTAACTCTAAAACAGATTTCAAAGGAGAATAGAACAGATATTGTACAGCTCTCAATCGATAAGTTTTCAACAGAGACGTTGTCAATCTCTTTCAGGACGAAGACTCGTTCTCTCAGCGGCGAGCAGGAATCAGTGGAAATGCCAAATAGGAACCAATCACTATACGAGAATTCAGCATGTTATCAGGATCCAATAGAGGCAAATTTGTTAATAAAAAGAAACAATGCCCAAGAGATATCTGTGGAAAGTAGCTTCACAAACCAAAATGATGAGTATCCCGGAGAAGGTTTCATTTCTTATCGAGCTGGCTCTTTAGTTCAATCCAATGATTACATGGTGGAAAATTTAATGGATGAAGCTGTTTCAGGAAATCCTAATCCCCCTAATAACAGCCTTTTCCAAGAAAAATCGGCTGAAGAGCCTTATATCGAGACTGGCAATTTCACCTTTACTTCGGATTTGCTCCCAGTTGTCTCACTAGATCCTGAGATGACTTTGAAATTCCTGAGAATGCTGAATGAGGATAAAGCGAGGGAGTCCATGTCCCAAAAAGTGCAAAGTGAAAAAAATGTTGATGAGTGGATTCTAAGACCATTTGAGCAAGCTCTAGATAATCAATTAGATTATGAGAAACATTCCTCCGAACCACAACAACAAGAAATGAACTTCTTTGACCTTCAATAGTTTATATGCGAGTGAGAAACAGACTTGAGGGACTAGAGCAGATGACTCGATTCAGAAAAATTTTATAAAAAGAAAAAAATATGATAGATGAGACATATATATTATGAGAAAATAATTCAGATCAAAAAAGATGAAGAGATATGGCTGAGATGTGAGCTTGTATTTATTACATAATATATAATATGCAATTGTGTAGATCTGCTAGTCCGTGGAAAATCATCAATTTTACTAAAGTAAATATCCAAATTGATTAAGAAAACCAAAGGTTTCAGAAAAATCATCTCTTCAATAAAAATAATAAGAGCAGTAGATGTACTATTCAATGTTCTTACCCCAGAAACAGATTTTGTTTTAGCTTTTCTTTGAGCGATATACAATGAAGCAAAGAATAATTATATGTTGAGAAGACATTTCTCACAATATGTTTGCAATTTAAAGGTATCAGCTGACCATTCTACTTAATCAAAAAGCAACAGCTACTAAAGTCATTCATATTAAACTATTCAGACATCTGATTTAACACCTGACCGTAGAAAATCGCAGTCGAGTTCGGAAGGACACTCACGTACGCTGCCACACTCACGGCTTCAGTCCCCGCATCTTTTGCAATTTTAAGCCTTGAGAAGGAATTTGGCTCTACGTTCGCCAACAGAGTTTCTAGATGGGTAGGCACACCGTCCCGGTCATAGCCTGCATAATACCAGTTCTGCGCTCTAGAATCATCATATGACGTATAGAACAGAGCGATATCATCGTGAAAAGCCACCCCACCAATAAAAGGATTCTGAACGACATTATTTATCCCGAAATTTTTCACGGCGATTGACTGGTTTGACCTTATCCGGTCCTCTGAACCGAAGTCGAAGTTTTGAACCAGGAGAAAAACTGCGTCGTTTCTCCATGCGCTTAATATCCCCACAGTGTAGGACAGAGTCGATATAACCGCTTCTGGGTAGTACCGAACGGGGATGTCATTAGGGGAAGAGGAATTATCACTCTTAAGGAACTGTAGCCGCGGAGACTCTCTGGTCAGTAGACTCGCCCAAATGCTGCTGTTGGCTCGGAATAGGCAGAGGACGCCTAGTGGGTCGAGGTAGGTGTCACATTTGACGTTGGAACAAGGACCATAAGTTAAAATTCGCACGTTTGTGAGTGCTTTCTCAGTGATATTGATCGCGCCGGCGTAGAGGACGACCTCAGACTGATTGACAGTTTTTGAATAAACGAGGTAAGGGGCACTTGCATTCACAATGAGCGTTTCAATTCGATAAGTCGTGTTAGGATCAGTGTTATTAGTGATGGTGTATGAGATTGGGGGTCCTTCTCCGCCAATAATTGTATGGCAGACGATCTGGGTGTTGTTATCGTCGTCATTTTGTGTGACTACGGCGGTGATGCTTCCGTCAAGTGTTGCTACCATCTGCATATCGTCGCTAGCAACTCCACTGTCAAAATCGCTGTTGGTGTCTATTATTGAAAGCGAAGAGGAATTTAACAGAAGGAGTTTTCCTTCAATGTTTGAGTCGTTACTGTCGTACATTCCTCTCCAAAGGATGTTTGTGTTGAACTGAGGTCCTGATTGAAAAATAAACATTGAATCTACTGTTAAGTTTCTTGCGGGAGAGTCATGTGTAGCTATTTTTTTGGGAATTTTCTGAAAGGAGGCATTATTCCATTTTACATCAGTGGTTTGAGCTAACACGATGCTCGAGAGAATGCAAAATAAGAGGAAGGACTTCAGAACCGATATCATTCTAATATGCTTTATATTTTTGATTTTCTTGCGGTTTATGGGCTTATCAACGTTATCAATTTATTTTAAGAAAGTACCAATTGGAAAATTCGAAAAATTCTAAATTTCCTCCATTATAAGCCTAAAAAGCCAAGAATAAAAGGAGTGGTTCTCATCTGCGTTTCTCATACTGTTTCAGAGTAGATACCCATTGAATGGGTTGATTAAAGAGCGAAGAATATTGATTTTCAAGTGAATTGTCAGGAAGTGGAACCAGTATTTAGAATTGCGATCTGCTGGCTTATCGAATAAATATTTGCCTTAAAAAATGAAATATCTTCAATGATTACTGAGTTTTTCTCCTGTATTTAATAGCAATTGTTAGTTAGAACTGATCAGTAGGTTGGAGACAAAATATTGGGAACATCCAGTGATACAATGATTTTTGTTTTGTTTTGCGAAGTTTTAAGATCGATATTGGGCATGCTGCAATCCAATTCTTTGCTGGATATTCATTGAACATAGGAGGGACCAAGGTGTGAATATGTGCTGGTCTTTATAATTTCATGGGTGACGAAACTTGGAATAGAGTTACAAAAACTAAGATGATGCTTATACAATTGACTTTAAGAATTTTTGTAGATATCCATCGATCATTTATTCATATCATATTTCACAATATCTTCCCTCACAATAAACACCATTCCGAGTTCTACACAAGATATGAGCAATATTTGGCTAATTCCTTATTTTCCGTCCTTAAAACAATTTACATAAATTTTCATTTGATTCGCCTCTGGGCTCCAGTTCAGTTCAATTTAAATGCTATTCGATATCATGCACACAACAAGTAGAAAGATAATGCATATCATTGTGATAAACTGATTGGAATTATCTATAGTACTTATAGATGAAGAATACTGTTCCCAAGGAAGCGATTGCGAAGAACAGATTATTTTCAAATATTCTTTTGCGGTCTTTCTCGAACAAATATCGAGACTTATAACTATGGGTTATCGCCTTTTGCTTTATCTTTACTTTGAGCGCCTTTCCGGTATTTTTCTTCAACAATTCATCAAACTGAGCCTTGAACTCATTTCTGAATTGCACCAATTTTGGATATCTCTTGGTTAACAAAGTATGCTGAAGTAATTTAGTTAGCAAGAGCCTCAAACGATGATCGTTACCAATGGAGTTGTTTCCAAATTCTCAATAATATTGGAAAGCGCGCAGTAAACAACAATATCATTGATCCAAAATCTAGTATTTTTATAGAGCTCGGTCAAAAATAACAAACTTACCTGGGATCTGCTTGTCTGGTTCCAATATAGAAGCCATTATAAACCTCATACACTCGATTTAGCTCTTTGAAAAGTGATTCCGCCTGCTCAAGTGCCTATTTCTGAGTTTAACAACACAATAATTCAAAAAAGCAATCACTTGCTCGATAGTTGTGATCCCGTCTTCTTGAAGAGCGTGCTTCTTTTTCTCTCTCTTCACAAAATTCTCGAATTTACAGACTGGGCTTATCAGCATCCAATAAGGATCTCTGTAAGGAAGATATGAGGTAGTTGGCTCCACCCACATGAAATAATCCTATTGATGACGTTAATGAAGTCGATAGTGTATAGAATACAGTGATCTGTTTTAGTTCTGTCTGGCATAGCTTTAAGATGCGTTTGTTTGGAACGGCCTCTATAGTGTTGGACTCATCGTAGATCATCTATATATCGAAAGGATAATGCTCGGAGCAAATAGTCAGATTACCCTGAAGAGCATATCAATGAAATCTTTGCCTTCAAGCAAGAAATTGTCGACTTGGAGGATAGGGAGCTCTCCTAAATAAAACTTCTCATATGGGCTTGCTACGGTCTTGTGCGCAACTCCCAGAGCAGTAAAAGCCATCTGAGAAGAGTCAAAATCGGGGAAAATCTGCGAGCTTTTACCTTCATGACCTCGAATTCAAAAATATACTTTTGGTAAGCCTTGCCCCAGTGGTAGAGCGTTAAATTCTGGACATCATAGTGGTCAATTGCATGGTCTTCGATGAAGGAATGTGAGAGACAAGTAATTGCAAAGAGGTACGAGAGTAACTATTGATGATTCGATTTAGAACGAGGAGATCGATATTGTTGGTGATATTCTTCTCGGAGCCTATAAATTGGAGAGTTGAAGGAGACTACCCACTGCCAGGAGTTTACTCTCGTATTTCTTCCCGAAAAGGTGCTTGGAATATTCAAAGAAAGACGTGTTTTGAGTCGGAAGGCTCATATTTGTCGAATAAAATCTTTAATATCTACTCTATAAGACTAATAAATTAACTAAATAAGAAAGCCTTGCTCAATAAATGAATGCCACTCGAGGACAGGCGCATAGATGAAAGCATTTTCTTTGTGATTACAGGTGAATTAATTCGCTAGCTAACTATTACAAGCACGAAAAAATAATGTATTTATTGATATATCTCTCTGAGAAATAAGTAGTTGACCTGAATATCCTCCTCTAGAGATAGGTACTAGGTCTGTATTCATGTAGGTGTCTAAGGTTTTCCGAATTTTCCTCAGAAATAACGAATTGGAGGTATCTTCTGTAAATTATGAGAACACGAGCTTAACTGATTATTTTTAAAGTTTACACGAAGCGATTATTCCACTCCTTGAATTTGAATCTATCTCGTACATGCAAAATTACTATTTCCCACAAAAAACATCCGATGCGTCCTCAGGACCTCTGGGCATCGGAATCAAAGACACTTATCAAACAATGCCTGTCGCATCCAAAGGCAGAAAACCACTAGATCCAATCAGCATTGACATCGAAGAAAAAACCCCTGGGAGAGGGACTGAGGGATCAACCTACAACAACACCCTTTTCAGCAATCGCTCTTTCAGCTCGAAACTTGATTTTCCTTCAACAGAGATCAGCGAAAACCATCCCAACATCGGAAAAGAAAGAATTAACCAACGAAATCAATTTGAGATGGGTGTTCCATTTCGGCATCAGCAATTTCAACAGAATCTACCATATGATCACGTTGACCCCAATGTATTCAATCATATGTCACTGAAAGAAAGGGCTTCGAATAAAATTCTGTCACCAACGCTTCAAGATTATTTAGCAGGTGACAGAAACTTCAATTCGGGAGGCACTGATGATTTTCCTATGAGTGGGATACACTTCAATTCAAAATCTGACCACACGGCTTATTCTGCAGCGATGAAAGCCTTGCAGAAGAAAATCAAAATCTTCGAGCAGAAGCTTCACCAGATGGCCTTACAAAACGAAGAATTGAACCAGCATCTAACTCTGGAAACTCAACGCTCAGCTCATACGCAAATGGAGCTTGAAAAATATAAGAAAAATGAGAAAGAGATGGCCAAAGAACTTGAATCCTTAACTACCGAACGAGATCAGCTCCACAATCAGTTAGAACAGACCAGGAGCGAGCATTCGAACCTTGAGGCTACGGTTAAAATGTTAAAGGAGGAGAATTTGACCCTTCGAGAGGAGAATACAGCTAGAAATGATCAAATAAAATCCAGTGCAAAGACATTACAGGAAATTTTGTCAAAGGAGAATGAAGTTAGGCTTGCTGAGGAGATGTGGAAACGGGAAAGAGAACTATACCAAAAGAAGAACGAAGAACTTCAAAGCAAGTGCGAAAGGCTCGAAAGTGAGCTCGATGAGACAAAGAAGGTGTATAAAGAGCACCTTCAAGAGCTTGTTTTGAAAAACGAGACGCTGTCGCAGCAGTTTGAGGCTTCGAAAGAGATGTTCTCTAACGAAATCAATGATTTTCAGCGTGAGTTGAGCAATATTGAAATTAGCAATGCGAATACGATCAATGGGCTTGAGAAAGACAAGGAGCTATTGCAGCAGAAACTGAGAGAAATGGAACAAACGATTGAAGAAAAAAACAAAGAAATAGAGGAACTGAAAGAGAATTTGGGCAAATTTATGAATCATATGCTCGAAACTGGCATAGAGGCTCGGAGCTCAATGGGATTTAGTAAGCATAGTCCAATGGAATCTCCTATAGCACGAACTCAGAGCAGGACGACGCCCCGAGCGTCTCATATGTCTCAGCTTCTTTTGTCCCAGCAAGGTTCACAGCCAGTCCAGGGGGAAAATGGAGGCAGCATTGCTGCCTCTTCGAAAAAAATCCTTCAGTTTCAGTCTGTGACAACCGACACAAACAACGCAACTGATGATCCTAGGGTGACAACTTATAAGGGAGACTCTCATACCAAATTAACCCCTGGTCCAAGGCAATCAAAGCAACCTGCGCATCAAACAGCCGAGAAGTTCTATACCCCGATGCATTCAGAGCATCTGAACCTATCTGACATGAGGATCAATGAAATCGATAGCCCAAAACTTAGAGCGTCTTACAGTAATCAAGTTTTCCCTCCTGAAGAATCTCGAGACACTTTGTATATGGACTCGGTGGCCCATGGACCGGGCAAAAGCCAGAAAAAGATCCCAAATGATCAGAGTATGATGTACGAGCATCAGATGTATCAAGGCGCTGGTAGCAATAATTATCCCATTCCGAATTTCACAGGGGATAGGCCGTATCAGAGCGAGCATGGATCCAGAAATCTAAGTTTTGGTAAGAAGCAGCTGGCGTCTTTCATTGGAAGTAAGAATTCTGTGGAAACAATGGATGCGGAGAGGGAATCGAATCGCACATCTCGGTTTAATCTCCCCGATAGAGGAAGTGATCGTTTTTCTAACAATGAGGAGCAGATAGCGATTATTGAGAATATAGTGGCTACGCAGAAAGAGATTGATAACCTTAATGAGGAGTATCGCGTTGTTTTGGAGAAAGCTCAGGTAAATCTTGACTTGAAAAGGATTAGAATTAATTTTGTTGTTTGTGTAATAGACTACGGAAGACAGTAACCAGCGACATTCGCTGAGAAGTGATTTAATTAAGATCACCGAGGCCATTAAGATCATGACTAAGCGACTCAATGACTTCAAGCGTCAGGAGCAAAAGTTGTTGGTTCAATAGAAATTCGCATTTATATAAATGAAAAAATAGTTGTATTAGCATTGCTGTTCTATTGATATTTAATGATTCATATTTATTGTCACCATGTTGTAAAAAGTAGCTACATGAATTTATTTTATCTGTTATCCTGCAATTTTCGTATCCCGCTAAAGGTCTGAAAATGTTCAATTCAAAATCGGTTCTTTTCTATACGCCGATTATTCTGGGGCTTGTATTGCGATTATTTCATAAGCGGGAGAATTTATTTAAAACAGTAGAAAGAAAATTTTATAATTTGAATTTAAATCTAACAAAATTGAGCAATCTAAGTTGAAATGAAAACTTTGCTAAGAATTAAAGTTCACTTGAAAAAGAAAATGCTTATTTTTGTAATTGGTAATCTACCAAAGAACTATCTGAATATTTTAGCTGGGGAAAAAAATTTCAAAGCTACCAAAGGTAAAGCGTTACCTTGAATTTTCTTCTATTATCGAAGAGTAGCAGTCCTTTGTTCGTTTCTCGCATTCCCATTTAATCCGTAAAGGGAAGTATTATTAACATTCAAAAAGAGAACATAAAATCAGTTACTTAATTAAAGAGAAAAGCAATTTAAATTATATTACACTAATCTGAACAAATCTAAGTCAAAACTTGTAAATTCTTTTCATAAATTGATCAAATAGTATTGGATTATTTTTTTGGTGTATTTTTAAAAGTCACTATTTGAAAACTGCTTTGAAAATTTGCAGTCGCAAACTACTAAAGCTGAATGTTATCATTAAGGTTGTACCAGTTACTATCCCATAGTAGAGATATACTACTAACTTGAAAAATTTCGTTATATCAAGTTGAGGATATTATCGAACAAATTTCTCTTTTCATATTTCTCTTATGATGCCAATACTATAACAGATATAGTTTACACAATTTCCTCTCAACCCACAATTGACGAGGTAGTTGTTCCCGCACAAAATTTAGTTGATATTTCTCGTTTAACCAAAATTTATCAATCATGTTGATTATGAAGTTAATACACAAGAAAATTAATTCATCAATGCATCTCTTTTCTATTTATGTCATTCTAAGAGCATACAACATCAATAAAAGTTATGCTTATCCAGATTGATCGTTTAATTATAGCAATGATTCTACCGCGACTTATCAATTTTTTCCTTATTTCACGAACCGCAATGGCATGTATGCCATTTCTTGCCACACACATAACAGAATTCATTTCCACATTTGCAAGTCATATGATTGCAACCCTCATTCTTTTCGATCCAAAACCGGCACTTGAGGCATTTCTTCCAATTATTCTCTCTTAAGTTTTTGCAGACTTCATGATCTTCTGGTTTATAAGTCTGATACTCCTTACAAGTGAGCTTCGTATGAAATTTCACTTTACAGAAGAGGCAAGTTCCTTGTTGGCACTTAGGACATTTTGCAAAAGCTTGAGAATCTTTGGTTGGGATTGTAAAGATATGTTCACAGTTAGGAGTTGAGCAAAACGTGAATTTCGAAGGATTATCAACTGCCTCTTTGATGTGCTTTCTTTTTTTATAAAGATTGTATTGGGTCTTTGGGATAATGGGCATAAAATTTATATCAGCTATTTGATTTTTGCATCCAACATCAGGGCATTTTAATGGGAAATTTGAAGACTCAATACAGGCCCTCAGATATGACTTGAAGCATGATGTGTGGAATTTCCCGCGGCATCCTGCTATTGAGTGTAATTTGTTTGGGTTGTTCCCAAACGGTTCAAGGCAAATGTTGCATTCATTGGAAGGCTTCTTTGGTACTCGTGACACAATTGAAGGCTTTTTGTCAGCAACGGTAGATTTGTAGGGCGCCGTTTGCGGTCTATTCGAAACGACGGGTTGAGTTTTCGTGGGCTCTACTTTCTTGGAAACGATTGTTTTCTGAGGAACAGGGTCTTTTTTGAGAGCGGTTGTCTTGGCGGTTGTTGCAGTGGTTGGCCTGATATAAGCTTTGTTCTGAACTGGTTGAGCTTGCTTAGTGACAGGCTTCGGTTTCACGGCTGGCGTGGTCTTCGTTTGTACAGGTATTGAAGCTTGAGATTGGCTGACAGAAACGGTTTTCTTCTTTAGTGGCACTCTTTTGAGCAGTCTGATTGGGTCTGTAGCAATCTGATCAATAGGTACTTCATCTGGCTGAACCAATTCAGATTCATTGTTTTTCTCAAAGGACACTTCGACTTGGAATTTTGAAACAATCACAGTTTCGGATGGCTGTAAAAGACCTACATCTTGTCTCGGCGAGATCTTTTCGTCTGAACTTGAGCGTTTGGAGACCGAAGTGCTTCTCTCAGCGATCGTTTTCTTGCTATCGGAAAAGTCTCCAATAGTTTTTACAACGGATTTCTCGATTTCTTTTGATTCTTCATGAAGGGGAGCCTCAAGATCTTCAATGAGTCTGGAGATCATCTCCGCCTCTTCAGCTTGAGAAAAAGGATGGATTTTTTGTAGTTTTTGCATTGAGGTTAGGGCATTTAAACTGTCTATAGGATCTCTTTGAATGTGATGAGCAATAAGAAATCCCCACTTCAAGATGTCAGCTTTCGATAGCTGTGATGAGGTTGTGTCCGTGCTCAGCAATTGGAACGCTCGAACTAGTTGCTGTTCGATTAGTGTTGCCATTTCTGACAGGAAAGCGCTGTGAGTTTTAGAGTTATCTATTTATTTTTTCTATTTTGTGAATGTAGTAATGCAGTATCATTTAAGTTCTGTTGCTGAATTTATCCGGTCAGTTTCATCTGACAAGATTTTGCGTTTTGTTGATTCCTCGATCAGTTTCATTTATTCCAGGGAGGAAACTTACGAAGGTAGTGCTTAGGATCGGCAACTGTACTTCCTCTATTGAGAATCTCTCTCTTCATGTACTCTGGTGGTTAAATCTTATATACTTGGCATCTAAAGATGAAAAACTTCAATATATTTGCTTTTCGGACGTATTCGTGTTCTTTACCGCATCAGACAATGATCTACCAGAATTTGATTTCATTAGCGCCCTCTAAAACGCCAAATCACTTCTTACAATGGCTACAATGGGGCTTTGCTCTTAGTTACTGTGTTTTATCTTCACTAATGCAGTTCAGCTTCTCAATTCCGGATATTTTTTATAATTCACCACAGCTCTTATTGAGAAATTCAGTTTTATCAATACCATTCTTCATGATCGCTTGGAATCTCCTCATCAGATTCAGTATCATGAAAGAACGACTCAAAAATTTCTTGATATAAAATTTTTCAAATGTTTATTTTTCCTTCTGTCAAGTTTATTGATTAAAAGCCTCAACATCTATATGAAATTATGAAATAAAAGGTTAATCGAATAGAAGGCACAGTACATGATACCATTCTTATATAATGATCAAAGTTTGAATTATCACTTACGCAGCCTCTTCTATGGTGTCAGCTTGACTAAACCGTATTCTGAATGATTACTTTGCAGTCACATGTTTTCCACTTCTTATCGCACTCATAGCAAAACTCATAATATAAATATTATATAAATAACACACTAATTTGAGTTTGGACTGAGAAAATTGTTTCACTTAACTCAAAGTATGGGTATATCCCCTCTGAATTACTACACAACAATGAATGACTATATCTTGGACGTTCCTTATTCCGATCTATCAGATTATTTTTTTAAAGTCGAGACAACCTAAATTTATTTTTATATTTTCATTTGCAAAGACGGCAAAGATGGCAATGCTCGTCATTATAAAAGTGATGTATGGAATAGAAAGCGAATATCCAAAAACTAGAAGCTAATATCTGAAAAATGACTTCTATCCATGCTATGTTTCGAAATAATTACCATAATAAACGCAATAGGGCTCAGCTTTCATCAACAGTTGCCACTAGATTGCCTTCAAAGTAACTAGGCTAATTATCCGCGAGTAAGAGCCCTTAATTGATTAAGTATGGCATTTCTAACAATCAGGGAAAGTTTCACAACTCTTTACAAGGATAGGTCAGTCTTATTATTATGCTTATATTCTGAGTATTAGTCTCTTCTATCTAGCGATACGCCTCAATGCCTTATAAAGAATGTTCAGAACTAACCTAATATTAAAGATCCTTCAGCTTCATCAACTTTATTTGCTTATAAATCAAAAAGCCTCAACAGTGCTTCATTTCAAGAGAGATATAAGTAATCAGCTAATCGAGAACCCACAGAAGATGCCTTGCTGCTTGCTTTTCATCATGCCATCTCAGAGCAATATTTGTCTCGATTTATTTAGTTAGTAACGATTTTCAAATGCACTACGATTGATTTATTAAATCTCAGTTTCGTAAAATACACAGTTTACGAGAAATCCAAATTAAGTTCTCAACTCAAGAAAAAAGATCAGAGTTCCACCTCTTAGCGCATGATTACTCGCCTCTTCACAAGACAAAATGTTTGCATTAATTTCATAATTAGCACTCCTGATCGAAACTATTGAGTCCAGTGAGTCTTTATTGTTCAACAAATCGACTTTGATGGTGCGATCCAAACAGCAGCCTGAGAGAACTTTCAGAGATTCAGAACTTCAATACAATGCGAGCGAGGCCTTCAGGACAGAGTTTTTGAAACCCATTTGAGAATCAAAACTTCGACAGGCGTTAGGCAAATTATTCCAATTTTATAATTCCCACTCACCTGTCTTTTCTTACGCAACGGATTTAAAAAAAATAAATTTGAAAATTTGCCGCATGTGGACAAACATTGAGATAAACCATTTAAAAATGCTTAATATCGCTTTGAAGTTATCGAACGAATTTATATCGGAACTACCTGAATCATAAAATTTAATAAAATTTCGATCCCGTGATGCCTATCGAATTAAATACAAGCTGATTCGGTTTCTGAAATTCTTCTACAAGTTTCTCGAATTAAATCTTTCTTACTGAAATTTATTCACACTGGTTGCCAGTACTTTTTATTATATAGGGTTATTTCCGTTAACTGAAAGCACGCCTCTCACTTTATAAATCATCTATAATCGCACTTCTCAATTTTTCTCAGAAAACAATGCGTTGCTGTGGCATTAGACCATCAAGGAAGACCAAATCGTTCATAACTGAACCGACAACAATCAGAACTTTTGTCACTGGTAACTTTGGCGTTGCCAGACTTCAGGTTGAAGTACAATACTCTGAGACCTCCAAAGTCATCATCGGCGAAAACAATGAGTTAAATAGCGCTCACACAACCTCCTATCTCCTTTCCAAGGCATTGGAGCTTTACCCAAATGAGTCCTCTAAGCAGGACCAGTCGAAGATGATGAAAATGATAGGTCTTCAGACAAAAAGCGGAGACCTTCATCTCGATTACTTGCTCAGCTTACCCGACTACCCTCTGGATTTTCTTCCGCAAAACACTATTCTGGTGCCTTACTACTCGACTCCGCTCTTGTCTCCAACGATGGGAGTTTCACTGGGAGACTTCCAGATCAAAGCCAAGCTCGGGGAAGGAGGGTTTTCTAAGGTGTTCCTGGTGCGCTTAAGGAGCAACGGTTGCTTTTATGCGCTGAAACAAATGAATAAATCAACTGTCAGCGAAGATGAACGCCAAAGGATGATCCGAGAGAGGGACATAATGAGCGAGATAGAAAGCCCTTTGTGTTTGAAACTTTTCTATGCTTTTCAGACAGCAAACTATTGCTATTTAGTGCTAGAATTCCTTCCTGGAGGAGACCTACAACAGTTTATAGTGAAAACTAAAACGCCTTCAGAGCAACAAGCAAAGCTTCTCGCTGCTGAGGTATTGATGTCGATCGAAGAGCTCCATTCAAATAAGATTATCTATCGAGATCTGAAGATAGAGAACGTCCTTGTTGACAATGAAGGGCATCTCAAACTCGCTGATTTCGGGTTTGCCAGAAAACTAACTGATTCTAAGAAATTCGCAGGTACTCTCTGCGGGACGCTCTCTAGCGCGAGCCCAGAGCTGCTCAAGTCCGAGAAATACGATTTCCGAACGGATTATTACTCGATGGGCGTCCTTATCTATGAGTTAGCAACCTATCAACCGCTATTTGCGGCAAAAGAATTAGAAGACCTGCTCTTCAAAATCGCGTTTACTCAACCTGAGTTCCCGAAGACGATGTCGAAGGAGCTGAAAAATTTGATTTTGAAGCTCATTTGCAAAGAACCTGAAAAAAGACTTGGCTCGAAGAAGGGCATTCAAGAGATTATCCAGCATCCGTGGTTCAAAGGGATAGATTTCCAGGCTATAAGGGAGAGGAAGAATACTCCTCCCATTCAACAGCCTTCGCTGATAACTAAGGAGCTGCCTCTGCTTGATCCGACTTTCCAAATTGAAGAGGATCTTGGAGGGATTCTAACCCAGCGACTTTCGTTGGGGAAGAAGTTGAGTCTTTTCACTTATACGGCCCTTGAGCCGACTGCGGCGGAGATGAAGAACGGAGGAACAACTTTAGAGTTCAACTCGAGAACATCTAAGACGATGAAATGCAAGCCAACTACTCTGGAAGAGGTGTCCGATGACAATTCTGGGGAGATCAATAAGTCGACTTTGAATGACAACGACATAAATTATAATGAGGAAATTGATGAAATCGATACGGATCATGGCGACTTGACGCAAAATCTAAGTAGATGCAACATGTTTTCTACCATCATGAGACCGAAGTCGAACGAGTTCGGCCCGGTTATCTCGAATTCGTTCAATCTGTATCCGAGAGATTTCCAGGATTTGTAATGATGCGTGAGTCTGAGTTGTGAATATTTTTCTTTTCTTGTGGTATTTAATTTTTGCTATGTGCCAAATTTTCGTAATATATAATAAATGGCTGTCTATTATTGCAAATATATCTACATGTTTTCAACAGGAAAGCTTCACATATTTTTTAATTTAAGATAGAGGTTGACCTTTACAATGGAATGTTCCTTTGAGTACAGTTAAGAATTGAGTCATACATATCATATAATATCATTTAATTCATTCCCAACCAAAATATACAAAGTCTTCAATTTTTTATTTGTTCCCCCCTCTCGTCGGAAGTATCTCAGAGATTGCTGCGACGCACTTATTAATGGGAACTGTGTACCCAGGAACATTTTGGGTCAAAAAAGATCTCACATAAGGTTCGTTGAAACTATAACTGGGGAAAATGAGTCACCTCAACATACTCAAAGATCCATTGGCCTAGAAATGATGATTGAAGTTAGAAAAGTATTGCATTTTTTGGGATCAACAGTAGCAACTAAGGTTTTAAGATGCAAAGAAGAAGGAGCCATTATAGCAAGAAAAATTAGCATTCTCGTGCTTCCTTTGGAGTTTGGATTCCGAAAACAGCCAATGAGTGGAGCCATTTAATTTTTTCAGCAAAAAGTTCTCAGTTTCATTTACGAATAAATCGAAATTCCAAATTCGAAATTCTTTTTGAAAGAACTTCGTAAAGATTTGGTTGATACTCTAAAACCAAATTAACAAATTTAATCACAAAACCAGCATCAATTTTGAGAAAGGAAATGGGAAGCAATTGTTGTACAAACCGCAAATCCGAATTGGAAAAGCGAGAAAAACTTGAATCTAAGAATCTTGTCTTCACACGCGAAGACTGTGTCATTGAAAAATATAATAATGTATTGTCATTTTCAAACTTTGAAGTAATGCATTTAGCTGTTCTTAAGAGGAACAGAGATACTCATTGGTATAGATTCACTCAAGAAACAGTATCTGAGCGAAGTCCAAACATTGCGAAAAATTGGGAAAATCCGTTCTCGTGACTATGACCTAATTATTAAAGGAACCGTTTGCTTCATATGGGCTGTCGCTGCTGAGTATTTTAAAGAAGGGTCTCCAGGCGCCTTCTTCTGCGAATTCGCAGATAACTGTCCGCATCTCACGATTTCGATGACAGTCGTCAAGCCACAAGAACACAAGGAATATTTCGAGTTTCATGAGCATTTAGAAAAATTAATTGAAATCATTCACACCAACCGAGAGATATTCGCTCAAGAAAAAAGAAAATATGAAGAATTCCTGATTCAAGCGCAAGGTAGCAATTGATGCTTTTTGATTGTTACAAGTATTTTACAGAGGAGACGAAAAATGTGAGGCAAGATACTATTCAGGCAGGAATGGACCCCGCTGAAACGTAAAAGTTGTATCCGATATTCAATGCGTCATGTCATGGTTTCTATTAGGGAGCGAGTTCTTGAGAACATTGAGATCAATATAAGACGTTTCAAGGCGAGGAAAGTGTTCATCGATGAGTATTATTACATATTAGAAAAGGAGTACCAGCGCTATCATACAAATCTTGAAGTATTGCGGTATGCTGTGAGGATTGCGTTTGAAAGAGCAAAGATTGTGGTTACTCTCAAAACAGCTCCAAAAACGCTACATGATTTTATTGAACTATATCAGAACGACCCTATTTTTCAAGCGCCAGGCAGCAAGGGTAGGAAGATAAGTCATAATCAGAAGAAATTGTGAGAAAATAAAGTTCTGCATATTACACTGTTTATCGTATTTTGGTGTAAGCTTATAGCCTTGTGTTGAGAAAGCAAATCATTCATTCAAAAGGAAAATAATATATCACAATTTAAAAAGCGAAATACATGAAGTCTCCCAATGACTGACTGATGATCGTAATGGCGTTTTGCATTATAATGTCTCATAGCGTGGTGTTGTGAGAGTTCAATTTCGAATACAGATAAAATGTGGGAAGAAAAAATCAAAATAATTGCTTTTGAAGGGCGAGGAGGCAGATTAATTGCTATGAATAAACCCTTCGTGGGCCTTATCATGAAGTTGTATGTATATTCTCAGCAGTGATTCTTTAATTTTCGAGCGCTGACTGCTTACCTTGTTAAACTAATGAAGCAAAACGATGGCCTTAACAAATATATAAATTGCAATGAGTCCTTGGATAGGATCCCTTCTGAAGTTCTATTAGCTCGTAAAATTCGGAACATCGATATTTTATGAATCAATTAGAAGAGGAGGATCTGAAGAAGAAACTTAAGTATAAATCCATTATTTGCACGATGGATAGAATAAGACTTGGCTGACGTCACCTCAGTATATGGCCACAGCTCTCAGTAGAACTTTTCCATCAAAATGGAACTCTCATTCTGGTTTTTTTAAGCAAATTTGCGATCGAAAAGTCTCACCATGAACAATTGCCTCAAATACTCTCGCATGCTCAGTTTGTTTTTCAAAGCCTGTGTTTCCATATCGACATCGGATCTCCTTCCTGGAAATTAAAACTTACAGGGTTTCATTTCCCAATCGAACAATTTGAGAATGTTCAGAAAAATTCCTAGTTCGGTTTAAATGATTCTCAGAATAATCCAAGAACGATTTTTCATTCGGAGAACAGCTCTCAAAATTTAGATTACCCTGATTGAACGATCAATTTTATAAAGCAAATACGACTCCGAAAATTAGGTTTTCCACTACTCTCTCAGCATCTCAACCCAAAAACCCTTTTATGACACACACTACCACACGAAATAATTCGACGAATCTTCTAAATCATCTCGGCAGTAATGAAAGGTACTCATCATTCACAAAACAGTTTATAATGTGTCTCAACCGATTAGTATTCCAGGAGCACTCGAACCAAAAGATATGCAGGACTGTGGTACTAACTCCGAGGAAAATCTCCCTTCTTCATCTGATGCGAATCTGAAGGAAAATACCAGCTTACTTGATCTAATAAATGAGTTTGGAAGACTGCCGGAGTTTATCGTGCGATCACTTTTTCAGCAGATAATCAAACAGGTCTCATCTCTGCATGAGCAGAATCATTCTCTTGGATATACTGAAAGCTTAGCATTGGATAGTAATTTCAATTGCATTATAAACACATACGCTGTCTGTGAGGATCAATCCAAAGATGGAGCTACCCTAGATGCAGTCAACTTGGGGATACTCCTTTTTACTATGCTGAAAGGAGAAGCTCCCTTTGCAAATGAAGAGGATCCATCCTTTCTTGCCATCCTTGAGGAGGATTGGGTTAGATTTTGGGAGCTAATGGAGGAGAGAGCTCAAAGTCAAAACGAAAGACTTCGCTTTAGCCCAGAACTTCGAGATTTCATCAATCGGCTGCTAGCGGGTAACTATGATGTTATTCAAGAAAGCGCAGAAGTTCTGTGGTTGAACGGCTTAACAATAAGTGGAAAGAAGGTGTCAGAATTTCTCGCGGAAGTGCGCAAGAAGAAAACAAAAATGATATGAGCTGAAGTGTGTTGCTACCTAATAAGACTAAAAAGTACCTTTAAATTGCAAAAATTTATTTCAATCATAACCTATTGAGATATATATCTTGTAACCAGGATTCCTCATCCGAACTGCATCCATTATTTTATATTTTTCGAGTAATACTGGACATAATTTATATATTTAAGAGTTTCAAAAGAGTTGACTCAAACCAAACTTAAAATGCATTGCTATTTGTGCTTAGAAATAATAATGTCACTCTTAGCACAGCGGCTGTGTTGTTGCTGTAGCTTTACCATTGTTCTTTTTATTTTGCTTACTAATGGAAAGAATCCATTTCTTCAGATGTAGTTACCAATATTGAGATTTCATAAATAGGCGCATTCGTTAGATTGCTACAACAACATTATCTGACGGCAATCTCAAAAAAAGTCACCCTTTCAAATGAAAATAGAATATAGGAGGATAACAATATATATATTATTTTTCAATCAGGCAGCTTGGTTCATTTTCTCTTAGTTATCCAGCTAATTAATGGAAACAGAGTTGATTAATAGTTCGGAGCTCACGAACTGGAGAGAGAGAAAAAAAAGGCTCTCCAAAAAAGATAGACTATTATAAGAGGCACTTTAAAATCAAGAATTCGAGAAAAGTTTTATAATTACACTAATCACCGACCAAATATGGAATCAACTTTGTCAATCAAGAGCTTCATCTGTCCTACTCATCCTTCTGAAATAATTCAACGAGTTAACATAGAGAATCCTCACTCCGTTGAATTTTTATGTTTGGAATGTCTAATCGACCCTAAAAACGCGAAACCTAACAGAAAGTTGGTCAATCTGTCAGCCTATTTCTCAGAACTTGCTCAAACCTGCTCCAAAGCGGTCTATACCCCTCAAATATCAGCCACTGACGTACCTCAGCCTCTCCAAAAATTCCTTGATAACCAAGAGCACGCATTGAAAGAAATCACGTTTCACATTGAGAACGAAAAAGCCTTCGTTGCCAAGAGAATCGACATGCTCCAAAGCATGCTGACAAACCTCCTCAACACTAAAAAAGAACAGCTTTGTTCGCTTTTGGACAACCAGGTCACTAAAGTCAAGGCAAGCGTCCAAGAATTAACAGACTACATTGAGCTGGTCTTTAAAGGGAAGATAAACGAAGCTCTTCTTTTTCCAGAGAAGTTTTTCGAAAAAGCGAATTCCTACAAAACAGTCACAGAGCTCAATGAGTTTGTGAAAAACGTAAAAAGAATTGCGAATGAAGTCGCGAACCTATCGAAAGGAGAAATCGATCAGGAGCTGCCTAAAAAAAGAGATAACCTAGAAAAATCGATTTTGAAGTTTGAGGCGGAGTTCCTTAAAAGACCTACTACCAAATTGAATAGTTCGATAGCTCAGATAGAAGAGGACTTGACAGCTCAGATTAATAAATTATTTAGTAGCACATTGGCCATTCAGAACGGAGTTAATGAGCTGAAGATCTACGATTTCTCTCCTGGTATAATAGAAACTCATGAGCTGGAAATGATCTCAAATTGGATCCTTCCAGAGGCTGATGTCCGACTAGAGCCTATTTTCAGTGCGAAAAGCGACGGATTTACGCTAACTGATCTCGAGAAAAAATTCAGAAAGGGAGTCCCAACATTGATCGTGGCGAAGTCTGATAAAGGTTGTGTGTTTGGAGGGTACTTCGAGACTGAATGGCAAATCTTTACTAAAAATTCCCTTGCTAAAGTGGAAGAAAACGCAAACTTAGGCGCTAAATCGTTTTTGTTTTCATTGTCAAGAAAAGAGACCTATCCTTGCTCGGTTAACTACCCGAAAGCAATCGGACCATTCCTTGTTAGTGGAGCGTCCTTAGTCTTGGGAAATGATGTTACGATTCCTGAAAATTTTGCTGCTGAGAAAACGATCTCTTCATTGGGGGCGGCCTTTGAGGTGCCTCACGGAGAGCCTCTTCTAAAGAAGTTTGCATACTTAGGAGGAGCTCAGAACTTTACTCTGGTAGATTTGGAGGTTTATGAGGTTGTTGGTGTTACAGTGGTACAGAAAGAGCCAATTAAATCTAGTAAGAATGGACTCTTGGGCTCAAATACATCTTCGTTCAAATTTGGTGCGAGTACTCAGCCTTCGAGCTTTGGATCAGGCTTGTTCAGTTTTGGCTCAAACTCTCAGCCAGTTAACTTTGGCTCGAACCCTCAGGCTTCTAGCTTTTTTGGTTCGGTGACGCAGCAAAAGCCATCATCAGGTCTTTCATTTGCCGAAAAACTTGACGATGAACTCATGAATTATTTCGGACCAAAGAAGAAGTAGGTGTAAGATGCTTCAAGTATTCCCTTTCATAATTTAGGAAATACGAAATCATCCGATTCAGGTGAAGCTACATATATATCATTGATTCGTTAATGTTTCTCTGGTTTATGAAGAACAAAAAATGATTGTATCTTTTTAACAAATTATTAAGCTTTCAGGAGCAATCACGAGTATATTGCAGCTTTCTCCAGAATATTAAGCCTCCGAAAACCACGGCTGCTTTCATAGTTTCTCACTATCCTCAGTGAACAGAGGTACAAGTTTATTCTTTCTTTCTTTTCCCCATAGAACAATTGCGACCGATTTTCATTAATTATTCGATACAATTCAGAATTTCTAATTGACTTGATTTTTCGATGAAATCAATATCTTTGTTATTTTATGAAAAGATAATTAAAGTCAATGCCATGTCTTTTTAATCGAAATCTTCGATAAAATCTAACAACTAAAAAGGTTTATATGTATGTGTATTCGCTTTTAGTATATCATCAAGAGATGTTGAAATCTCTTCTAACACCTCTTACTTACTATTCTTAGTCATATTAGAAGTCCTTCGCGTGGGACTGAGCTCAAATAGAGATGATGAATCGATTTGGTTGGTGATGGTTGCACATGGCGAATTCGAACATATATATTTGTTTTAATAAAATAAAGGTAAAAAAATAATGAAATTGTTAAAATTGTGTGGTATTTCGATATATATCTAGATAATAAGTCAGGCTTTCTAGTGCAGCGTTTAGCTTCACTCAACACAGCGCTAGGGGCAGACCCTAAAAAAAATTAGTTGAGAGATCTCTGCGTTGATGATCAAGGCTGATTTGAAAAATTTGACGATTGATCGACCTTTGAAGACTCTGCTGAGTCTTTCGAGTTACTTTGAAGAGCTTCTCCATTCTTAATCTTATCACGAATCCAAGTCAAAATATCAAAGTCTTGGTGTTTCAGTCTGATGTGCTGGTGAAGCGAACCTTCAGATCCATAGGATTTGCTACAAGATGCCACCGGGCAGCAGTTCACTCGCTCGATTTGCTTCGCAAGTCGACGATATCTTTTCTTCTTTGCCTGAGAGCCAGTTTGCTCTTTCTTCTCTTGGGAAGTTTGAGGCTGAACCATATTATTCAATTCATAAGTGTTTAAAGTAGGGATTTGAGTCGGGTCTATGTTTAGCTTGGTAATCTCCGGTTTCTGAGGTTTGAGCAGCTGAAGTTGGCTCTTGAGCAGGTTATTCTCCATTACAAGGTTCATCAAAGAGAGATTGGTCGGAGTCGACTGCTTTGGGATCAGAGAAGCTGCCTGAGTCACAGCACTCACAGGAAACCGTGTCTGAGGAAGAAGGCCGTGCTGTCCGATGTAAAGTGAATCTAAGCTTTGGGTCCCATAGCCGACAAACGCCTTGTTAGGGATATATTGTGGGTATCGGTTGGACGCGAACCTCGTGGCCTGCGTTTGATTCATCAATGTCCAAAGGTCCATGAGAAAAGTTGGAATTATTTTCTTATTGCAATCTAATTGTAGAATTATAATTCAAAGAATTAACAGGATGCTTTAAAGGTCTCATTCAATATCTTGAGGCTCATTGGTTGGATTGTAATCATAACTAAAAATTTTTTAAAGCCACAGATAACTCGAACGGACTGGAAAATCATTTAATCAAGTCAATTCGAACAAACACCAAAAAAATTATTTTTTAAGAACAAATCTGACTTGTCTAATCGAACAAATACGTCCAAGAACAATACAATACTCAACGAATAATCAACTCGCTCAGTCCACATAGATTTCTTTCGAGATGTCGGTCGGCATCGAACTAGATCTTTTCACAGGTCTTGAGCTTGGTTGAGGGATGTTTGCAAGAGCTTGTAAAAATAAAAAGGGTTTGGAGTTTGCTTGTTCAAGAATTTCAGGGAGCTCAATAAATTTGGTCGAGAACCTCATCTAATAATTTGTTTTTAATTAGAACATTTGCGAATTTTGGAGTATTTATCTTGAACCAGAACCATGTTATTCTAAATGTTTCCAATGAGGCACTGGTAGTTTGTTTATAGAAATAAATTTCAGTGCACCAGGAGTACCCTGTAGAATTATTCGGATTTTTCTTAACTAAACAGAAAGAAAAAGCACTAAGAATTCCGTCCTGAGTGCGCAGCCTGCTCTAGGATGAAAAGATCAGAGAAACCTACGCACAGGCTGATCGCCGTTCCTTTTCAGTCGTAATTCGAGGCGAAACGTGTTCAATAAGCGGCGTTGTATGGCTTCATAATCGAGTATAAGAAATAATTGAAAACATTCGATATTTTAAGAAGTTTAGAGTCCTTTGACTTTGGATGTAAATATATAATTCTCAAAATATTGATTTATTCGGTGTCTTCACTGATAACTGAGTGAACTTAGCTCGAACAAAGAATGAATTCTTTTCGTTGACTATGTAGACAGTATGAAACAATTACTATCGCAGAGCTCTTTATATGTGCTAAGCTTTTAGTAAATAGTATCACAGCCAAGTAAATGCACTTTCGCTCGCTTGTTCTTGAGATGTCTTAACTTTTACTTTTGAAAAGCCATGGCATATAACAAAAGAAGTTTAAAATAGTCAGAAAGAGCTCAGTTTGCCTATTTATATGAAACTACGGGTGATCTTCTCATTGTTAATCACGGTAAATGAGATCAAAAGTTTTAACTTTATTTTTCGTTTGTTTCACGCTGCCATCGGCAAACTTTTCGAATTTAATATACTTCCCTTTGGTGTGCAACTCGTATTGATCAGCGTAATTCACGGACAAAACATTTTCACTTACTCCAGTGTCAAGCACGTTCTCAACGGTGTTTACCGCCAAATCAACAATCATCCGGAAATTACCTCCAGAATACGAGCTAAAATCTTCTCTTGTTGCTGTGCTAGCCAAACTTCCCATCATTTGCAGCGTCCTCCAGGTCCCATCCGCTGGCCTCGACCGATGGAAAAAGTACTTCAGAGGTGTGTAAGTAAACGGCGTATGTTGATGCTCCAGCGTATGGAGCTTCCCCCATTCCCAATGGCTTTCACTAGTTCCAAGAGTCTCCTTTAACCAGTTGTAGCACTCTTCAAATGCTTTTAACACCGCATACATACAGCTTTGATTTCCTGTATATTCCTGTTTATTGTGACAGAGATTGAGGTCGCTTGTAGAGTAGTTCCCCTCAGCCCAAGCGCGCAAGTTTCTGGAGATAAAATCAATGGCAAATGCTCTCAGCCTAAAATATTTTTTCTCTTCCTCTGGTGCGTTGATGTCGGTGAATAATTTTTTCCTAAAGAATTTTTCCCATGAATTGAAGACCGTCGGTTGGACCCACTCTTTTCGCGCTTCAAAATTCCAACCCTTTAGCAAAGCCGCGGCCTTTACAACTATCGGGCAATTTACATTGGCCATTGTGCTATTAATGCATTCCTTTTCAACAATTTTTAGCAAGGAAGGGACAGTTTCTGCAGAAAATTGGTCAACGATGTCCAATTGCATTGCTTTGCTGTGTTCAATTGTTAATTTTTCTCCTGCTTGCAACCATCCTCGAACCATTTCTTCAGCTCTTCTCTTGCGAACCGCCGGGAAAGTATTCCTCGCTGCAAATCCGTGTTTTATATGAGGTCCAAGCTTATTGTTCATTGAGAGGATATAACCTTTAGCTGGATTTTTCACTCTGAAATTTTCCACTGGTTTTACCATTGCATGCCAGTCGTCATAGGCTCTGGTGCCATCTCTGACGAAATTAACTCGCTCATGATTTCCTCTTTTCACGAATCTGCCTGCTGCGTGGAGTCCAATATCACCATCGGTTGTCGCGTAGATGATGCTCAAAGGGAACATTATCTCGTTTAATAAAACTCCGAAATCCTGGAAGTCTTGGAGTGCTGCAATAAAACATGCATTTGAAGTCTCGTTTTCAATTCTTCCTGTCCAAGCCAAGGAAAAGTTGCCCTTCATGATACTCAATGGATAACCTGGAGGAACGTTGTCGATTTTAAAATGTGGGAGTAGTGGGCCGTGCCTTGTCTCCCTGACGTCAATTGTAACTGGATCAGCTCCCTTAATTTTGATTATTTCTTGCCGGATCTTCAGATCATAGTACTTCCCTTCGTACAGATAGCGAGTGCCTTCTGGGTTCAACTGCTCTGCGTATACTTCTTGAGTTTCGCCTGGAAGAGCCGTAGCGCCCCAAGAAACTTTGCTGCTGCTCCCTATCGGGATTCCAGGCACTCCTGGATAGGTTGCTCCGAAAACATTACTCTTATTCTCAATAATGAATTCACTTTGCATAAAAACTCCAGGGATCGAATTCATCAAATGAGGATCGTTTGCGAGGATAGGTTTCCCGCTTTGGGTTAAATTTCCATGAAACACCCAAGCATTGCTTGCAGCTGGTAGTTCTAACAGCTGCGAAAGTTCTTCATCAAGAAGACCTTGGAATAGTCTATTCATATTCCCGCTGATTGAAAAATCTAATAGATCGAAGATTATCGAGTTCTCTGCGTAAAAATCCGAAATTTTCTTCTTAATTTGCTCGAGTTTACTTTGATTACGTACATGAGAAGCTAGATTTGCATCGTGGTAGCCAGCTGCCTTGACCTCTTCCTCGCTGAAAGTGTAATCGTCTGGATGATGCATAGTTTGATCAAGGGAAAAATACTCGATTGTTTCGTTGAAACCGATTAGGTCGGCTAGTCTAGAGCTATCCAGTTGGGTGATCCAATGAGCATCTAATACAAAAGTCAGCAGCTTTGCTATGGAGATCGAATCTTTGACAGTAAATGGCTCAAATTTATTTCCAGTGCCAATGAATTCCAATGGTAGAAAGTACAAAGATGCCACGTAGTCATTGATCCCATCGCAGTATAACTGGATATGCTCTCTGGAAGTAGGATCCAAATTTTCCACTGCTTCTTCGGCTATGCGATCAATACCGATAGTTCTCATGTAAATATCCCAATATATCATCTTTGAACCCAAAATCTCAGCCATTCTGCCTTGAGCCATTGCTTTTCTAATGAATAGCTGCCAAAGTCTGTCTTGAGCGTGGATAACTCCTAGCCCATAGTAAATCCCTTTTGTTGAATTAGCTTTTATTGATGGAATTCCATAGTCTTTTCGAATTATCGTCACACTTCCGACTTCTTTTCTTCGATGCCGGAAGGTCCCTGAGCGAATCGGCGGTGAAACTATGAACAAAAAAGAAATCAAGAAAGCAGCGAGGACAGGAACCACAACATTTTTCAAAGAGAATTTCATTCACAGCGCTTGGAAAGTGATATAGTATTCTATTTTTTCAGTTTAATTGGATTTGCGATAATTCAAATCTTTTAGTCTCAATCTCGGTTCTCGTGTGGCGCTATGATTTCAATAGTTAATGCTTACTTACTCACTGAGGATCATTTTTTCAATTCAATAAGTAACTCAAGCGATCTCTCCATAAAAAATTACCTTAATTTCTTATCAACAATCATTGACTATCTCTTATTGAAAAAAAAAATTCGAGTTGTAAGGCAATAGATATATATATTATTGAACCATGTGGTTTATATTATATATTGACAGATGACAATCTATGAAGTAAATACGAATTAGAATAATAAAGCCTTAAGTTATATTGCTTCGATTTCAAATGAAAAAAAAAAATCTTAGAAGATAGATAGTAATTCAATTGAATAATCTAGCCTACTGAATACATTATTTTGCAAATAACTCTTTGATATTCTTCTTGAACTCCTCTTGGTCGCTGAATGCATGGCCGTTATACCACTGATGATTTTTCACTTCTTCTAAGCTGAGCCGATTATCCGGTTTCGGATTCAGCATAGATGATAGCAAATTTCTGCTTTCCGCGGTTAACGAGCATTTTTCATGCATTTTTTGCGAGATCTCCTCGTGAATGCTCCAAAATTCATCCAGATTGTCCTGATATAACGGGTAATAATACCGATCATTGGGATCCGCCTTTACGAAAGGGCAATGTCCCATTAGCATCATGAACAGAATAACCCCTGCTGCGAAGATGTCGGCTGCTTTGCCACTATAAGGCTTATTCTGTACTATTTCAGGGCTTAAATAGCTGATAGTTCCTGCCGGAGTCATGAAAACATCTTTGGGATTCGTACTAGCCGCGAATCCAAAGTCAATTAAACGAAGATTATAGTTTTCATCAAGCATGAAATTATCAGGTTTTATATCTCTATGCACAATATTCTTGCTATGAAGATATTCAAGAGCGTTTACGATTTGATGGAAAAATGTTCTAGCGATTGATTCAGGTAATGGTCCCGCATTTTCAATGAACTCGAGGAGATCGCCGTTCTCCATGTATTCCGTGACGAGCACTGTGAGCGTATTTACTCCCCGATTTTGGTCGATAAGCTCGATTTGATCGTAAAAATGGATTATTGGTGCGATATTAGGATGGACAGCTGCTTTATGCAAGCGGAGTTCGTTCTCTATGGTCTCAGTCGCTTCAGTAGGCCTGTCAAATACCTTTAATGCTGCTAATTGTTTGGTTTCTCTATGTACACCCATGAAAACTCTATTAGACAAATAAATTAGGAGAATATTTGAGTTAAGGAGCTTACTTCGCTGTTGAGCCATCTCCAATAAGTCTACCTAATTCCCAAGGACCCAAGGAAGGGCCAAGGCTTCTGCTGCTGGTTTGGTTCATTTTTTAATTTATTTTGAATTCTGAATATAAACTATTATATACTTTTTGGCCAGATTTAAACGCTGGCAATTTAGCTGAGTTTAACTGCATTGACAAACAATTCCGGGAGTTCAGTGTTAATGCTGGGAATTTTTTCAGTTATTTTACGTTAGCAGGGAGTCAGTAGTTCTGATCAAGGATATGAGAACAGAAAGCGTACATTCTGTGATGCTAGCAAAAGTAGAAAGCTCGCCAAGTTGCTGCCTCAGAAAAGTGGTAGGAAATGAGACTCAAATTACGATTTCAGACACTAAGTTTCAAAAATAAGTCTTAAGTCTGGGATCTGAAAAGTTGGGAATTGGCATTAGCGCTAACTTCAATAGGTCAGTGAATTTAGTGCCTTTTAAGGATGTTCAGTTAAATAATTTGAGTCAGCAAAAAAAAACTTGTCTTTCGAGATTAACTTAACTGGCTAATGTTACTGAGAAGAATTAAACTAACATTCTACGAGTGCTTGAGGCGGATATCTTTTGATATCTGCTTATTACTAGCTCTGTCAATGGATCATCTCTCTCGTTTGAGTGTATTTGAGCTTATAAATTTTCTCATTGGGCTGCTATGACAGAAAAATCTATGAGAAAATAGTGTTCGACGATTTAATATGCTGTAGAATATCCGGTGATTTCTAATGCAATGCATCATCAATTAGTAAAAACTATGCTTCTCCAGCCACTTGTACTCGTATACTGTGTTTTAAAAAAATGATTGGACTCAAACAGATTCATCTAATAAATTGTTTGAACTTATGATTAAATTATGAACACATCTTGTAGTAATCATATTATATGAAACATCAACGGCTTTCCTCTCTTGTATTCAAATTAAATTTTGAATCGAATCATACCAACAACATGGATCAGTCAGCTGTCTTTACTCTTTTTCAAAAAACAGCACGACCTGGGAGCAGGGATAAATTCAATATTATCAGAAGTGATCATCAGAATACTAATGAGCAAAACAATGAAACTACAGCACAAATGCCAGATTTGCCTTTAATAACAAATGTTCATTGCGAGCTAACATCTGAAGCAGAGAAAAAAACAACCATTGAACTCTCCCAAGTATTACAGAGCTTGCAAAGAAAGATCCAGAAAGGAGACTACGAGCTCGATAAGAAGCTAAGCAAACTCCAAAAAGAGGTCAAGTTCTTGCAAACTACTCTAAATAATATCAAGAAAGGGAGCAATTCTAATTGCTTTCCACAAATTAAAATGGGAAGAACAAAAAGGAAATTCGATTCACAAGCCAGCAGAGAATTCCGAGAGATTAAAGATCAAGTTGACTTTCTGACAGCTGATAACGCTGAATTTAGAGAACGAATTTGGGCTTTGGAATTACAATCAAGAGGAAGGTCTCCTGAAAGTCACCATTCAGGTTTGGATAATGTGGAACAGCCAGAGAAGAGAAAATCGGTGAGATGTGCGGATTTTGCTACCTTCACAGTCCCCAGGAGGAGGCCGATAGACTCTTTCGGCATGACAATGAAAGACTTTAAAACACATAGACTAAAACAATTAAAGTGCGAATACATTACGGTGATTGGAGAGCTGCTCAGTAAAATTGAAGCACTCTTGACTGAATTTCTTTGGCCAGGGAGATCTCCAAATACATTCGCTTATATTTGTAAGTTCATTGAAGGATTCACTATTGGAAGGATCCACATCAAAGACAGTGAAAATTTCAAAAGGAAAATACAGATTTTAGACTTGTATGATTCCAACAAAAGATTCGAACTCCTGAGCCTTGATCTCAGTCCAAGAGAAGGCTCATATCGTGGATTCTTAGCAAGAGCTAAAGGTAAAAAGATTTCTTGGTGCTATATTTGCTACTTGGCTAAAGCAGCTGGAAGGTTTCGGGAAGTTTCAATATTAAGGTCAATAGCCAGTAAACTGCTTCCTGCAGAAGATGATTTATTCGAAGACCTACAATGGCAGTATCAAATGTAAATCTAAAAACCATTTACGTGAATTTAAGAATATTATAATAGGAGATTTAAGACACATTATGATGATTTATCTTATTCAGAGGACTCTGAACCTGGCAAACCATTTTCGGTATATAAAATTGGAAGCAATACGCTTTAGCAGCTGAAACTCATACTATTAACTTAGAAGACACGGCCTTTAATTCACAAACTATAACAAAGCTCATTGTGAAGGATCCTTGCGCGAAAAAGCTTAAAATGTATCGATTAGATGTATAAAACTTTTCATGATTAAGCTTAAAATTCGTCTGTCTGAAAAAATGTCATCAACATAAACTAGACAGATGTAATCGTGGAACAGAAAATTCTTATTATTCTAAAGTTATGGCTATTCTTACATGTTTTTCAGTAAAAGCCACATACTGAGATGCATAATTTCATCTAATATTAAGCTTTCTCTTGTTTGAAAATGGTTTATATATTTGAGCACATCATCGCGAAACACGTTGAGCATCAGTTTGACTTCAATGACATTAGATTAAAAAAAAAACAATAGACAAAAAGGAATAATCACCTCCAAATACGAAATTATTTTCAACATTTGTTCTCATTCGATTCATCAGAAGTCCCAAAGGTAGCCATTTACTTCCTATCTTTTTGAAAAATAGCTTATTTTCATAAGCTTACCAATTCCGACAGCATTTAAGATATCATTTAAGATTTAGAGGACTTCAAACTTCACATACATCAAAAAGTTATTCACCAAAGCAGAAACATACAAACACAGAATGCAAGTTCCCAATGAAAAAGGATTCAAACTTTATCACTTAACAATTCCTCTCTGTTCGAGGGCCATATGAGCAAAATATAACATTTTTTTGGGCCCTCGCTTGTTCCACCGCAGAAGTTTTTTTTACTTCTTTTGCTTCTTCTTCCCCTTGGTATCTTCTTCCTCATCTTCATCGTCATCATCTCCTTCTTCTTCCTCCTTTTTTATAACACAATTAGCTATCAACATTCATGAACACTAACTCATACCTCAAATTCTTCATCATCAAATTCTTCCTCATCGTCTTCTTCATCATCTGCAATGAAGCGCGTTTAGAAAACATCGGTAAAGAGCATTTTTGTACCTTCTTCATCTTCAGCGTACTCAACTTCTTCTCCATCAGCATCTTTATTATCAAGAATCTGAAAATGAGAGTTTTAGCATTTGGATAGTTGAGAAAGGTAGTTTACTTGAAGATTAGAGAACATTTTGAAGACTTTCTCTCTGTATCCGTCTTGCTCGCTGACTGGAGAGCCGAAAAGGTCTAATTGAACGATTTTTTCGAGTTTTGTCAGAGGCTTGAGATCATCCAAGTTAGTGATTGGGTTTCCACCGAGAGAAAGAGATTGGAGACTGGCTAGTTTGTTCAAATTGGTGAGGGTGCTGCCAGAAAGCTTATTATCGGTCAATTCCAACTACGGAAATAGTTTTTAGAGTTCTGATAATGGCTGAATCGGCTTACTCTGATCAATTTCGTGAGATTTGGAAGATTGTCGAGAGTGGTGATACCGCAGTCATTAAGACTTAAAAAGAAAAGGTTTTGGTATTTTTCTAATCAAGAAAGGTCAAGCAAGGTCAATAAAAAAGAAAAATGATCAGATTGACAAAAACGGGATTCACTCTTTGAGCAAAGATCCCTGGAAACAGCCGTTGTTGCGTTCCAACACATCCATTTAATCAAAAAAAGTGGTATTTACCAAGTGCTGCAGCAAGTTCCGGTGTGAATTTTTCGATCTGAGTCTGATCAAGAACTAATTCATCGACATCTTCAGCGCTTCTGCCGCTGGTTTGTTCTTCGATCTTTTTGAGAGCTGAGCAGGAATGAATCTAACTCAATCTTTAAAGGTATTGGTAGTTACCTTCTTTGATGCCTGCCATTGAAAATTGATTGTTTTTGAGAGTCTTGACTGTTTTGGATATTTTAAAGATTTTATAAAAACACGGTGCAATCCTGGTTTTAAACAAGAATCGGTATCGGTTTGAAATTATTGCGTCAGTGAATGTGCTAACACGTTAATTGCTCCCGCCTACTTTGTCAATTTGATTTTCCCTCTAAACTTAGAATTTTGAGTTTGACTTGAGCCACTGGACCTGTTTCCCTGGCCTACTTCGAAATCAGCTTTTAAATTTGATTGGCGGATGAGTTAGATTTCAGGATTTCAAATTTGTTAAGGTGTTATTGTCTCCAAATATTTTCAGACAATCAAAGCGCGATCAAATCTGATTTTTTTATTCGTTGATATGGGATTCTTTTCCATGAGGACTATACCTTCAACTAAGATATAGAACCATAATAGATTTCTTCCTCTTTACTTCTCAAAGTGCTGGGAGCTCACGAAGTATTTGGATGAGATTTGAAACCAACATTGCTACATGAGTTGAACACTCTTTAAACCCCTTATGCTTTTCTGCACATTCAACAAGATAAATATCTTTTTTCTTATACTAGAAGTTTATACTAATAGTTTTGACATGATTTTCAGCCCTGTTCTCCATTTTTTTTTTCAGCTAGCTGAAAAATTAAAAAGGTAATATAGTAACCTCTGTAAAGAGGAGAGAGGATCAAGCAGAGAGTTAAACTCAATCTAAAACGAGTGAGCTTGTTTCTTGATCAGTATAAACATCATCCGAGAGATAGCAAGGAGTTACCTTTGCTTGCAGCCAGGACGAAATAATCTACAACTATCTTACTTTTGGGGTTGAAATACTAAGAATGGAAGGGTAGGTAGGCCATATAGGAAGGATGTAAGGTTCTATCGACTAATTCAGACATACAAATTATGAATTGATTAATTGTGATCAAAAGCATAGATCTAGCAGCCTCGACATACGATATCTTGCAAGGATTATATAAGTACAATCGCTAGATTATTGTGTATAACGAGTATTTCCTCAAGAATAGCTGCACCCTTGGAATTATGTTTACTTTTCAGCTTCACGTAAAAAAGTGAGAAATATCTGTGACTAAAATTACGAAAAGCAGCATCTATAGAGATATGATTATCACCAAAAATGTTAAAGTTGTCAGTTCATCACGAGTTAAGTAAGCAAATTGGGAGAAAAAGGTTTCTTTGGATTTTTTTCCTACTAATTACCCAGCAATTTTTTTCCCTTCGGTTTATACTAACAGAATACTTCTTCAAACATAAATCTCGGTAAGAATCAAAAATACACCATTTTATTTCTGGGTTGCATCAATCAGAAAAACTTATGATTTGATTGAGGCTTTTCTCATCTTTATGAAAGTTTTTTCTCATGGTTATGAAATTTTTTTCTCAATTTCTTTGGCATGCAAGCTTTCGGCACGCATGTCGAATCTGCATTGAGTTTCGAATCTCTCAATATAGTAAAATATTTTGTTTCAAGTGAGAAAAATAAAAAAAAAGAGAGTCTTATTGATCTCGTTTGGACTAAATTGTTAAAAACACCTGATTTTATTCATTCCATTAAGACAAGCAACAATGTGGAGTGAGAACAAAAAGAAACGCTTTACTCACCTAACAAATACCATCCATAGCAAATGCACAACTCAAGAGAGTTTCAACACACCGACCCTGCAAAAACCTAAAAAATCTACCAATTCACATGGAAAAATAATACTCAGTCGCTACAGCAGCAATCGTGACCCTCTTACCGAAAAGTACATCCTTCAGAGCATGAAAAAGCGAGAAAACACCAATATTGTTTACAGTTTTCAATACGGAGACCTTCACAAGCAGCACTCCTTATCCCAACTTCAATCCAAAAAACGCATGAGCCCTCATGACATTTCAATGAGGCAACATTTAATGAGCAGCACCAGTTCTGACTTTGCTCCCAATAAAAATGAAGGGTCTGTCTCAGTGCGTGATAAAGTTACTAATTATTTGCATTCCGAGGAGGAAGTTGATTTGGCCTGGGAAGGATATCTCGACCTCCGAAGGCATTTTGAAAGAGTGACTCAAGACAGTATTCGGATGACCTCATTGATGAAAGGCGGATCGGAAGCAAGGCGAGATGAACGCAAAGCGATAGCGCAGGAATTTGCGTCTCGAGACGTGAAGAGAATCGTTTTTGGAAATATCCCAGGACATGCTTATGCTACGAGGAATATAAGCACAGCCTTTCATCCAGTATCCCTCGGAAAGCTCGATGAGCATGGCAACTCGAAAGGAACTTCAGAGAGTATAGTTTTGACGACTATGAAATCGAATACGGACACAAATAACGGCCAATCCAGTGATAGAGGCAATACTTCGAGAAGTGAGCAACCAAAGCAATTTCTTATAAGAAAAACGATGACTAAGCCGATAGAAACTGCGGACACGCTGAGAGCGACAAATACTAACGAGAGTTTAGATGAATTAACAGCGAGATCTCAAGCAACTTACCATGCTTTCACTGACAGGTCAGGCATGGCTTCGCGCCGAGGTGAAGAGCCTAAAGTGAGCGATAGCAATGCAGTGCAGGCAGCAGGGAAGAAAGATCTGATAGACAAGCCTATGAATATCGAAGTGATGATGAAATTTGCTGGGATAATCAAGAGATGTGCTGCGAAACTCAAGACACATCATTTAACTCTGGAGGAAGTAACTTTGTGATTTGGTTTAGTAATTGACTTTTAATTAAGGCTATAGAGAGAAGAATATTCATGACGAAACCTTTCGGAAGACAAGGAGCTGAGGAATTTATAAAGGCTTGTCGTGATGGTGATTACGATCAAGTTTCTGCACTTCTAAGCAGGAATAAATATCTCCTTTTTGATTTCGATTGGACCAATCTCACTGGCTTGCATTGGGCTGTGATCAGAGGTCATGACTTGATCGTGGAGTATCTAATTCGACGCAAAGCGGATGTGAATGCACGCGATGTGGTAAGGTTAATGTTAAATTTCCTTTATAATTATTGGTGTAGGCTGGAAAAACACCGCTTATTTTTGCGGCAAGAGGCGGGAATCTTGAACTAGTAAAATTCCTTTTGAAGAGTGGAGCGGATCCAAGACTCAAATCGGATGGGAAGAAAATGGCGTCTGATTATACCACAGATCCAAAAATCCAATTCATTCTCAATATGGCGGCAGCAGCGATGAATCGTGAGGAAATTAGAGTGCATTGGTCGAGACTGAATACGTTGAAAAAGCAAAAATCAATTTCTTCGAAAACTTTCGCGTAGAAGCGTATATTGAAAACAGTCTTCAAAGTCTGAACATCCTTTTTTAGTGTGAGATAATTATAAAATTTTTGGGCATTATTCAATAATTCATGTGTATATCATCAGCTATGCTACTAGTATTATCATTCTATATCTAATGGTATTGACTCAACAATTTTTTTCAATCAACAGCGCGACTCATTATCTTCAATGCATTTGCTATCTCTGGAAACATTCAAGAGACTGAGTTATCTAGAGTTCAAAATACAAGGCATTCAATTTTTCACAACTAATAATTTAGTAACGAATTCGCGTGCAAATTTAAATTGTTTTAAATACACAGTACAGTGCTTCAATTCAGCCACAATGAAGAAGATACATAAATATCAGCAGACCGATCGAAACAATAAATCAAAATTTCAATTTCCAAATGAGTTTCTGTGAGCCCATATTCTTCAAGGAGGAGGAGGAAAAAGATTCAGATTCAACCTTAAAGTCTCTCAATGCGTTAAATAAACCATCCGTCACCAAGCCTGAGCAAGTCACACCAGATCATGCATTCCTTAGCACATCAGAAAAAGCAACAGAGGATATAAATCAAAAAAAGAACATAACTGCCTACGATCAGACCACCAAATACGCTCCTCATCTCGCAATAAGCTGCGAAAACACTCTTATCAAGTCTGGAGTTACGGATGAGTCAGCTGATTTGACCCATATAAAAAAGAGACTCTTTCTTTCGAACTCCTCCCATCATAAAGAAGAAACACAAGCAGAAAGCAAAGATGTCATCGATTCTAAATCAGCCTGTGGACTTACTCTTGTAATGAGATTTATTTTCACTATGAATTTACATGCATAACCCTAACTAGAACACACCTCAACCAAAGGACATGCATAATAAAACCACAGCCAAGCAGACTAGTCACTCAGCAAAACGAAAGCGCAGCGACTTTGAAAATTTCCGTAAAATTATTTCCATTGCCAGTCATGACTTACTCTATTTTAGAAGAGAAAATCTACCTCAAGCGCTCGAAATGTAAAATTGCCAACCTTTTTATGGGGGATATAAAGCTAGCTGATTCTCTAAAACATAAGGACCTAACTTTCAGACTATTTAAAGATAGAGAGTTAGGCATTTCCAAAGGATTTCAAAAGATCCTTCACAACTCAGTAAATATTTGCAATTATTGTAGAAAGGAAATAACTCATTATGATTAGAGTTTAGATGATGACTGTCCTACTGACTCGCAGCAAATGAAGTTGGCGTACTCTCACACGAAGAGAGAGCTTTTCGAGGCAATCAGAGACCAGAATAAAAAATCCTGTGACCAGAAATCAGAGTTTTCGCTCAGATCTTTCGATGAGTCTTTTCTCTCCTCAGGCGAATATCAAGAGAGTGAAAGCTCTGAATGCAACACTGCTTGCCAAGAAAGTGTGGTAAGGAGACTAAAATGGGAAGACATTCCAACTCCAAGCCTCAAGCAATGTTTCCAGCAATATTCCGAAAGTGGTTTTATAGATTTTTGCGATAGATTCGAGAACCAAGATCACAAAAACTAAGATACAGTATAGCTATATGTATATGGATTTATGCCTTCTTAGGTGTTTATATTTATTTGTCCAAGCTTTCGTTGCGTTAGGTTGATTCAAATCCAAATTATATATCCAAAACAATTAATTTAAACGAACTTGGCCAAGAAAATGAAAGTGGTCTGAGAATTGGTTAGTAGATGGAATCGTTAGAAAAACCTACCGAAGAAGAAGATAACTGGTCATATTTAGCTCCTGTTTACGACGAGTTATACGGTTTAGTGGAATATCCTGACCCAGTTCTTATAGCTGAAGAAATGGTTCGACTTAATGTGAGAAAAGAAGCTACTATCGCTGACGTGGGCTGTGGAACTGGACTACTTGGAAAGGAGCTACTGTCAAAAGACTTCAAAAATTTGGTCGGGATTGATGCTTCGACGAAGATGCTTGAGCAGGCCAGGGCAAAAAATATATATACTTCGCTCGTAGAGCATCGATTTGGTGAAGGTCCATTAGCGAAAGAACTAATAAACAAGTTTGATGTAATCGTTGGTGCGAGTATATTTTCTGAAGACTTGATGCCAATAGAAGCATTTGATCAGTTTCATCAAATGATACCTAACTCAGCACAAGAGGCCCATATCATTATCAGTGGCAGGTCGGCAGCGCTCGAAGCGGTTCCTTTTATTGAAAAATTTAACGAGCTAGAAAAGGAAAAAAAACTCTGCGTTGTATCGAAAAGGACCTTTATCAGATATAAAAACGCGCCGAAAGGTATGATGAAAGGGTTAGAAGAAACTGAAGCTATGATAATGGTTTTCAAGAAACAGTCACGAGAAGGAGAAGAAGAAGCAAACGCATGAGGCTTTAAATGAATTTCTGTCAGAGCAGGCAAGAATGAATTTTTTTGATACTTGTTATTTTCAGCGTAGAAATCTCTGTTAAATAGAAGATTCATTACATCTAGAGGCATTGTAAAATGAAAAGCCTGCTAGCATATGAACTCATCACTCAAACATCAATTCCTACGCTAGATAAACTGGATAGCACATAAAAAGGCGCCCTCGAAGTTCAACAATAGTTAACTTGAAGACGCCGAGATTGCAATAAACAACATAATACAATATAATTCTTAAGCTGAACCGATCTTAATCCAAGACAAAAACAAACTATACATTGAATGAATTTTTCACGTCCTTAGTGTTGATACTTTGAAAGTGCCCCCACGAGTTATTATTATTTCAAGGTCGAAGTCGTTTTCTGAGTAAATGGCTCTTCAAGCGTGCGCTGAATCCATTTGTACCACTAGAGGAAATAAAGTCAATTTGTAACCAAAGCCAGGCTACTTTACCTTATGGAAAGGGATTTTTTCTTCTACTAACTGGTCGTAGTACTGCTCTGTTGGTAGCTAATTATAAGAGATTATAAATGCCTTTTCTGCGCAATCAGAAGTTAGTTACATGAATGATTTGATCGAAATAGAGAGAGTTCAATTTCGCGCACTGACAGGTCTAACAATAATTATTTTTCAATCACAAGAGGCCGAGCATATTTATTTACCATCGAGAAAAATTCCCGAATGGGTTCTCTTCTAGTTGGACCAGGTCTTTTTCGAGTCTTAGCCGCCACATTCGATGTCGGGGATTGCTCAACAGACTTTGTTTCCTTATTGATGCTAGGTTCCAAGTCCACAGTTTGGGTACCTATCCTTCATTATAGCGTTTTGCATTAAAAAAAGATTATATTACCGACTGAAACTTTTTCTATCGTTTTCGTGACTCCCGAAATCGGGATTCTAATCGAGACTTCTGGAGTCGAATTTTTAGCAGTATGCACGTCTAAATCAGTTGCCGAAGTGCTTAGATTCGGCAGTAAAAACGCGCTGGTGTCTCCATAAGAAAGATTTCGTGCTTTATGTTGCCCCTTAGTGAGCATGAATTGCGCTTCTTTCTCTTGCTGCTCCTGCACAGCCATTGAAAGAATTCTTCTGTGTTCACGTCTATGCCTCACGGCTTGTTGTTTATCTGAAAAGGTAGTATTGTCATCTTGACTTAAATTTCTTTTCCTAGCAAAATGCGACTCTCATTATTTCAGCCACGAGAATAATTTTACCCTATGAGTCTCACGTTTTCAACGTTCAAATTTCGGTTAGGAGTCGTCGCGTGATCATCACCATCATCGTCGGACTCACAATCATAGTCCAAGACTTGGCTAAGGTCATTGACTTGGATGTTCCTGATCTGAATTTTCTCATTGAAAACGCCTTTACTTTCAGATATGGACGGTGTTTTCCTTTTAGTGGGAGTAGCTTCCTCAATTTCCTCAATGATAAAAGTTGGCTTTCCTTTTGTATCTGCAGTTAATTTGAATTAGCTGCTTGTAGATGGACGAGAGAATAATACATGTTCCTGAGCTTTTTCTCCTCCTTCGCTCTGGGTTCACTACGCTCTTCCAAGCGCGATCCATCTCAGCATTAGACACCGTTCGTCTCCCAGCAGGGACCGGACCAAAATCGGCCAATCCCATCTCTAAATCGACAATAAGATCTCCAAATGCTTTGATTTTCGCTTCATAGCTCGGAATCTCATCATCAAACACCTTTCTCATTTCATTCAATTCTATAAAATAAAGTTGATATTTCAAAACAATGAGTTTGGACTCACCATTTTCGGTTATTTGATAAACTTCTTTATAATAATCCTCCTGCTCTTTCTTCAATTTGAGACGGTTAAGTTCTTCAGTCAAAAGAAACGCTGTCTCTATTTAATGCAGGTCACCACAGGTTATGTCTTGCTTTAGTCAATATCTTTTACTTTCGAGTGTAGAGTTCTTTTTTTGCAGAGTTTTTGCATCGAGTTGACGAAGTGCGGGTCCGAAATTACTCACTGTGCTCCTTCTCTCGATCTAAAAGAGGAAAATAACAACTTCATCCCAATAACAATTACTCTCTTCGACCCCTCCGCTCTTTTCTCCGCAGTCATTACATCCTCTATTTCTTTCCGTATCATTTCAGCTTCTGCCCTCGACTTTTCACATGCTTTATTCAATTTCTCGAGTTCATTTTCAAGTTTTCCATTCCTTTGCTCGAGACTGGATTGTTGCTCCTATCATTAGAATCATATTAGACTGATTCTCGATATTAGAATCGTTTTGCCTGTAGTTTTTGAATTTGATTTCTCATAGTTTCATGCTCGAGAGCTGCATTTTCCATTTCTGCTTCAACTGCTTCTAACTCACCATTGACTTGGTTGATCTGAGCTACTCCTACCTCCGTGAGAGAGTCTAAATGATAATTAATCGGATTTTGATGCGAAATGCCTGGGAATACAGAACAGTTGCAGCAGCATCGATATTTGCTCCTCTCTTCCTTCAAGCTCGTTGATCAGTTCATCGCGCTCTTCTAAATTTATGGTGAATCCGATGTGAGATTTAAACGACTCGTGAAGTGAGTACCAATCAAATCTTCTTTGAAACCATTTGCAAGCCGCTGCTCAACGAACGGAGTCTGAAGCTGTTGGAGGATGTCGCCAACCAGCTCCGCAAGTAAGCTTTCATCTTCAAGGAACTTGGCAACATCAAACTCGTCCATGAGTCGAAGTATATATATATAGTTTTAGCTTTAATTAAAAATTCTCTTATGACTAACGCTGTATTAACTTTGCTTTTGTCGTAATTTTTAAGAACAAAACAGTTAAATGGGGGGTGGCCTGATCATAACCTTATTCGATGCGATTTCACTTTGTTAGAATAATCTAATGAAATCATTGATAGTTTTAGAGCTATTTATTTGGTCTTCACTCGGGAACAAAAATTGATTGAAACGTTGCTCTAGAATTACGCTTGATACGTCAGCCCAAAAAATACAATAACTTCTAATTCAGCCGACTCCTTTAGATGCGAGTAAAGACACGCATTTCGTTTTTACTTGGATGCATGGATGATATGACAGAAAAGATCTTGCATTGCAGTACTTAGCAGGAGGCTTTGGGTCTGTTTAAAGTAAATAGTTACCTTTGGAAAAATAAAGTCTTGAGGTATTATGGTCTGTACTCGACGATTGAAAAACAGAGAGTCTATGGGCTATAATATTGAAAACGTTTACACCATTTCTTGCTTGTTGGTAAAATTCTTATTTGGTAATATGGAGAAAACCTATTTATTCATGCAAGTACTTGGCCTTGGCATTAGGCGGAAACATTACTTAATTGCAAATGGTTCTTCTCCTATGAGAATTCACCTCTCATAGGAGTATTAAACGAGCGAAATTAAATTCACTGGTTGTTCCGAAAAGAAGAACTATCTCTCGATAGTAAAATGAAAGGAGCAATGTGAGGTCCAGTCAGGTGTAGGATTAGCAGATTTTTTATCATGTGTGCTTGGATTCTCGTTCCATGTTCACGATTATGATTATCTTGATGATGTTAGCAAACTCCTAAACGAGAACCTTGCTGGCAACAACTTTTACAGAGAGAACTGACCATTCTTCAAACATTGAGTAATAAAACTCGCTCAACGTTTCTCCTCTAACTCTCAGGGCTTCCCTTAGCATGTTAAATTTGCAACCGCTTGTGATTATTCAAAATTACCAGTGCGGAAATTTTGAGATCAGAATTTGATAGTAAACAATCCTAAATTTATGCCACTTTGAAGTGCCTTGATTTTTCATGAATAGAATCCAGTATTTACTCTCTCAAAGAGAATAAAAACTCCGGTACCGAAGAAATTGAAGCAAGAATAGATGTATTTATTCATACCAGATTCCGAAAGCGTCACAAGATTGCCGAAATAGTAAACTCGTTTTAAGTTATGAATAGTTTTTCATATATGTATGTTGATTTCTTAGTGGAACCCAGGGGGAAAAAACTCTATCAAAACATTCATTCTGTGAGGTCCAGCATCAATATTTCGTTAATAGCATACTCAACTTTAATGAATTTATATTTTACAAAGAAGAATCTACTAATGTTGATTGATCCCTACCGATAGATAACGTTGGAAAGATTATAAAAATGTGAAGGTTCTAGCACGGATGTGTAAGCAGACCGTTCAAGTTTTAACATGTTATGTGAATGGAGGAGGATTCGAAATTTCGAATGCAGGGTATCCTTATTTTAGAAAAGGAGATGCGTAAAGGCAAAAAATAACGCGATTAAATAACAAGGCGTTATTAAATCCAGGATTCAGTTTCGTGAAGACAGCTTCTTGCCTTAGGTTCTTTTATTCACTCTGTATCAAGAAAATAACGGGAGTTAAAACTGATTTGCTAACTTTCCAGAGCAAGTTTCCTGCTGAATTTCAGTTTGATAATATGACGTCATCAAAGCAAAGATGCTAAATTGGCGAAACTGGTTTTCTAAATTTCTCAAGTTCTTCTAAAATAGCTCATCTGGTTATTTATGAACAACCAGTAATCATAATTCCAATATAAGCAATATGACACTTTAAACTTATAATTAACAGACAAAAGGCATTTCAGAGAGTATCATATTATTACAAATACATATGCAGAAGCCAGACCCAGACCTATACAATCTTGGTAAAAAGATCGGAGTCGGATCTTTTGGGCAAGTTTATTATGCTACGAACATCAAGACACAAGAAAAAGTTGCAATTAAAATTGAACAAAATAACGCAAAAATCCCTCAGCTTGAGTATGAAGCAAAGCTCTATGACTATTTCCACAGCGATAATTCCTTACCTGTGGTTGGTATTCCAAAAATGAGAAATTTCAGCATTACTTCCAACTATAGTATGCTTGTTATGGATCTATTGGGATACAATCTTGCAGACCTCTTCAGGATGTGTGACTGCCGATTCTCTTTAAAAACAGTCCTTATGATAGCGGATCAACTCATTACCAGAGTAGAATTTATTCATAATAAAGGAATTGTTCATCGTGATATCAAGCCAGAGAACTTTGCCATTGGAACCGGAAACCAAAGGAATATCCTTCACATGATCGATTTTGGACTCTCTAAAAGGTTCATGAGAGACGGGAAGCATGCTGATTATGTTGATGGCAAGAAGCTAGTTGGCACTGCTCGGTATACTTCAATAAACACTCATAAGGGTGTCGAGCAAAGTCGAAGAGATGACCTTGAGACACTGGGATATGTGTTGATTTATTTCCTTAGAGGGAATCTACCATGGCAATCAGTTAAGGCTCAAGTGAAGCAAGACAGACATGATAAAATCGGCATTGAAAAAGCGCAAACTCCCATCGCTGAACTCTGTGGGAACCTGCCAAAAGCATTTGCTCAATACATGGAGTATGTTAGAGGTCTTGGATACGACGAGAGGCCTGACTACCAAAAACTTAAGAGCCTCTTTAAAAGTGTGTTCGTTCAGAATAACTATGTTGAAGATTTCGAATTTGATTGGGTTATAAAAGAGAGAGAAGGGAAACTCAAGTCAATCAACAAAAAGTTTTCTTCATTGGAAAGAGAAAAGCTCAATTGTTTTGATATATCAGATTCCTCGGAAGACATTAGAGCCAAGGAAACTGCCTGCACAGGAAGGAAAAGCGAAAATGCCAAAAAGTCCAATACTGCTTTCTCAGCTTTTTTCGGTTGCTTTACATAAAAGCAAACAATTTTTCCGAATAGGCAAGTGTACTCATATTAATTTCATTTCATCAGCACTCTGCGATTTGCAGATGTGAATGAAGTTTATTTAACTGTCACTATCGATATTAGATACATTGAGTGTTTTTTTCATAGGAGTAATATATGGCTCCTTTTTTCTTTATTTTGAATTCATATATAATATTTGCACGGAAATTTCATTAAGACAATGAATAACGAAAATGCCTTTCAATGGCAGGAAGTATTATTATTAACAGAATACAAGAGATTTGCCTCTTCAGTTCATTAATAACAACATGTTGGAATCTCAGATAGAAACTTAGACAATTGATAGAAATCAGCTTCTTTGCCTGACAAAAGCTTATGAAAAAGAGGCTGATAGCGTTTTGATTTATAGAAACTCTTCTTAAAATAATACCCTGGACTTAGTTAATGCAAAGAAATAGCTGCTAATGGAAAAATATACCCCTATAAGCATAGCACACACGTAAAAAAAAGTTATATTTAGATTGCTCAGGCCTTGTTCAATCTGTCTTGAGTTGTTTATATAGCATAGAAAGATATTTTTACCTCATAAGCCCTCTCGATCTTCACTTCTCAATCACGAGTAATTAAAAATACTTTGCCCAAAAAAAAAAACGACAACAGACAAGTGACTTAATCGCATAGTAGCCTATCAATCTGGCTATGCCTCATTCAAAGAGACGAGAGATAACAACATTCTTTGTCTCCAAATTTTCTTCCACCCAGCAACTTAATCCTACTGAATTGATAAAATCTACTGGATAACCATTTCTACCCTTAATTCAATTTTACGGTTAGAACTCTCAGTATCTCTTGCTCTCTCAAATATAGGAACTTACTCTTGAGAAAATATGAAAATTTCAAATTAACTCGAAGAGATTCTATTCGTTTCGAACTGATAAACAAATGTAGACATTGATGGGAAAACTTCAATAATTTATCAGAAGTCTCATATTTCTATATAACCAAGAGAAAACAAACCCTTCATTAAAATGTGTTCGAACTGATTCGTCATTAACATTTCTTATGCCAGAAAAAATAATTACTGTTCGAGCTGTATTGCAGTATGGAAAACAACCTTATCCTATTTTGCTTAAATAGGGTCTATGAATTTAATAAAATTTATCTAATACGTAAAACTCAGGCTGATATTATAGATCGAACAAATGAGAACAGCATTCGGATTCCTTAATATAAAAATAAAAAGCTTCTCAATCTATTCGATCAGTAGATTATCAGCTTCTGATTCTGGCACCCATACTAAGCGTATGAGATCCTTTTCCATTGTATCTGACCCAGACTTCCATAATTATCTATAAAAAATCTCCTCGCTGTCTTCAGGTGGTTTCAGCATTCCCAAAGCAACAAGAACCATGATGAAATTGATAAAAAATTGATTTAATTCTTTCTATACAATGTATTTTACGTGTCATCAGACACTAGTCTGTACAAATTAATCAAGAAACACCTCACAAATTTAGGTCCTCACTGACCTTTGCGTTCAAAATGGGTAAGTGTTAATTTACTACATGTAAATTTGAAAATCGAGATTAATAAACCTTGTTAAATTGCTTAATTTAATGATGTTCGATCAACCAGTACTCATTTTTCCTTTTTAAAAGATATTCCTACTGTTTAATTTAAACTGAAAAGCAAATCCAAAAACCTATCCTAGCTCTTGGAATATTTGTAATATTTCACAAACAATGTCATCTCAAGCCAAGTTCAAACTCGGACAAAAGATAGGTTATGGCTCTTTTGGACATGTTTTCTCGGCCACTAATATAGACACACAAGAGGAAGTGGCAATTAAGGTAGAAGCGGCCGACGCAAAAGTTCCTCAACTTCATCAGGAAGCAAAACTCTACGAAATTTTCCACAGCAACAATTCCGTGCCTCCAGTAGGGATTCCAAAAGTGAAACAATTCAACACCAACGCTCATTATAATATCCTTGCGATGGATCTATTGGGGCCTTCTCTTGGAGAACTTTTCAGGATGTGTGATTACCAATTCTCTCTAAAAACAGTCCTTATGATCGCGGATCAACTTATTGCCAGATTAGAATTCATTCATAATAAAGGATATCTGCACAGAGATATTAAACCAGATAACTTTGTCATCGGGACTGGAAAACAGCGAAATGTTCTTTATATTATCGATTTCGGACTCTCTAAAAGATTCATGAAAGGCGGATGGCATGTGAATTATGCTGATGGGAAAAAGTTAGTTGGGACTGCTCGTTACAGTTCGATCAACACTCATAAGGGTATCGAGCAGAGTCGAAGAGATGATCTTGAAGCGCTTGGATATGTGTTGATCTATTTCATCAAAGGGGAGCTGCCGTGGCAACATATGAAAACGCAGGACAAACTGGAAAGACATCAAATAATTGGAGAAGCGAAAGAGCGTACATCCGTTGCGGAGCTATGTACAGACCTACCAAAAGCTTTTTCTCAATATATGGAGTATGTTCGAGGTCTTGATTACTACGAAAAACCTGATTATCAAAAGCTCAGGAGCTTCTTTAAAGATTTATTTGCTGAAAGGAAATACACTGAGGATTTTGAATTTGATTGGGTAATTAAAGAGAGGAGAAAGAAAATAAATCTTTTTGAGATATTAAATGCAACTCCAGAGACACAAACAACCAACGATAATGGCTTGACTATATCTCCAAAAGTTGATGAACAGAAGGATACATCATTGGCAGAGAAGAAGAGCCACATTATTAAAAAGCTGGGCTCTGGCGTAAAAACGAAGGCTGGTTATTCGATTTTCAGTTGTTTTATATGAAAACAACGCTAACTAATACATAATAACTATAACTAATTTCATTCATCTGAAAAGATTTAATAGTAAAGGCGATTGGTTTTTTGAAAAGAAATCCTTATAATTTTTAAGAGCGTGTATAAATATATCCGTAATCGAGAGGCTCGAGTCACAGCGCAAATGCCAAGGACTCCCTCTGTTTACTTATTAAATTTTCTAAATAAATAAATTGCTTTCAACAGTTTAACTACACTGACTTCTGAAAGAAATTAGTTTCAAAACTATGCAGCCTCCCTTGGAGTGGATCATACAATAAGAAGGCGTTTGGTGATAAAAACAATGATTGTCATCCCCAAACGGAAGAATGGCACAAATAGTTCTTTTCTTCTAGGCTCCCATAAGTTTTGCAAAAGGATCATTCGATGAACGAAGAGGTTATGACAATTTAAGAGTTATAATTTCCTTACTCATTAGCAATCTCATGGCACCGAGCCATTAATACATGCTATAGGCTTTTTTAGGTCAAACTAACAAATCACTTTTATATCCAAAGTTTAGAACGCAATGTCTATCCTCGTTCTCAAACTTCAGAGATTGCTCTTGAGATTCGATCCAATAATCACAAATTCATTAAAAGACCTGACCTTGAATTGCCTCAGATTACCCTAGTAGCAAAACACTCTATTGGCGAAAACTAAGAAAAACGGTGATCTAAATATGCATTTTCCATATGCTAACTGAACTAGCTGCCTGCCATAAAACTTTTTTTTTTGAATTGCTGTTTGATCGAAAGAAAAGGCAACCTTGATTAAATAAATTTAAATAGAACAAATAAATACCAGCAATTTTTTTAATAAAAAGTGGACATGTAGGTGTTTATCCTTAATTATCTTAAACCTCCTCAGGCTGATAAGGTTTCTCATTTCGAATCCATTTAAAAGAATGAGACCGTCTTCTAACAGCTGACTCGAGCTCCCATATTATTGGGTGACTGCGTTATATTGATTTCTTGTCTTCATCGAGAAAAGAAAGTTCGATCTAAATTATATACAGAATCCTGCGGGAACAGCCTCGAATTGTTGATTTCTATTCAATTTCTTAGGATATTTTGAACTAAGAGGCTGCTCGAAAATTCAACTCGTTAAATTAAATGGTTTTAGCTAATCTGGACTCAAGCTCTCAGGGTATAAAAATACATAGCCTGATTCAATAAAATTAAAAATCAAACTTGAAAGCTGAATTTCTGAATAGCTTCAGCAAATGGCAAATTCAAAAGAGTATCGATTTGATGAAAAGATTGGAGTCGGAGCTTTCTCACAAGTATTTTCAGCCACAAAGATCAAGACACAAGAGAGGGTTGCGATCAAAATTGAAGATATTGACATAAGAGTTCCACAGCTCGAGCATGAAGCTAAGCTTTATGACTATTTCCACAGCGATAGTTCTGAACCTGCCATCGGCATACCAACAACGATAGAATTCAGCAGCAACTCTAAATACAGGATGCTTGCTATGGATCTATTGGGACCTTCTCTCGTAGACCTCTTCAAGATGTGTGATCATCAATTCTCACTCAAAACAGTCCTTATGATCGCGGATCAACTCATCACTAGAGTAGAATTTATCCATAATAAGGGATTTCTTCATCGTGATATCAAACCAGATAACTTTGCCATTGGAACTGGAAATCAAAGAAACATTATTCACATGATCGATTTCGGACTCTCTAAAAGGTTCATGAGAGACGGGAAGCATGCTGATTATGTTGATGGTAAAACATTAGTTGGGACTGTTCGTTATAGTTCGATCAACACTCATAAAGGAATTGAACAAAGTCGAAGAGATGACCTTGAGACACTGGGATATGTGTTGATTTATTTCCTTAGAGGGAATCTGCCATGGCAATCGATTTATGCCCAAAAGAAGCAGGATAGAATCAATAAGGTTGGAGATGTGAAAGAACGAACCACTATCGCTGATCTCTGTGAGGGTCTACCGAAAGAATTTTATCGATATATGGCTTATGTTAGAGGCCTTGGATATGACGAAAAACCTGACTATCAAAAGCTGAAGAGCCTCTTTAAAAGTTTGTTCATGGAAAAGAACTACGTTGAAGATTTCGAATTTGATTGGGTGATAAAAGAAAGGGAAGGCAAACTCAAATCGTTAATCAGAAAAACTGCTCCATTGGAATTGAAACGGCTTAATTGCTTTGAGATATCAATTTCTTTGGAAGAGAGTAAAGTCCAGAAATCTGCCTCAACAGGAATGAAGAGTGATGGTACGAAAAAAGCAAGATCTAATGAGAGCGTGAAGGTTTGGTCTATTTTTCGTTGTTTTCTCTGAAAGAAAGCAACAACACATTTTACACAGGTAGTTTAAGAGTTTTTATTAAAGTTGACGCAGCATTGTATATAATCTAGCGTCTATGATGAATCGAATATTAAATTTATGTTATCAAATATTTCTCTACAATTATGTGGTCATCAAATTTGATACACAGCTAATATGAATGCTCCATAATAAACTCAATAATTGACCAGGTTTCTGCAATCATCAGGTAATAAAAATAGTCTAGACATAAAAATGCAAACACATAGTCAGACCCTTGAGTGAGGCTTCAAAATTATTTATTTCACATCATAGAAACACACAACATTTATATTTTAGACCTCTATAAACTGCTAGCAAAAGAAACTATTGTTTATGTTAATTTCAAAATCACTCGCTGAGTGATGCTAGAACTTTTAGATACACATACACGTAAAAAGACTTATGTAACATATTTCAAAGATTTCCTAATTGAAAAAAAGAGAGAGGCGATATATGGAAAAAATGATGATAAATTCAACTAATATCCTATTAGTAATTCCAATAGAGAAACCAATTTTAACGGCCTTGAGCTCTCCTCCTTAGAGAAAGCCAAGTAGAAAAAAAGGACCTTACAAGTCCGTTTTCTTCATTTTTTTATGGTACTCGTTAAATAAGCTTCTCAATTGCTTATTGGTCATCGTCATTCCTTCCATCCAAGGATGGTCATTAAGCTGATCAATAAATAGTGCAGGATCGTAGCTTAATGAGAATAAGCTCTTGACCAAGTCTCTCAACTCCGAATTAAAGAAGTCCTTCCCTGCTCTAGGATATAAAACTCTATCTTCACATATTTTCCAGAAATCTTGCCAGTTGCCGTCCAATATCGCCTTGTAACTCTCATCTTCTGGTGAGCTGAATGGAAGAAAGCCTGCCACGAGCGAAAAGAGGATTTCTCCCATGCAAAACATGTCCACATAAACGCCATCTGCGAAAGGAAGTTCCTCTGTGGTCTTCTCCCTCAGTATTACTCTGTAGTTGTGGTCTAAATAGACATTTTCCAAAGCCAGGTTGCCATGGAATTGCTTAGCAGAATAGATCTTGGAAAGTTCTTGGAGGATTCCTTTGAAGATAGAGCGAGCAATAAATTCAAAAAAGCATCGGCTCTCGATCAAGAGATCAAGCAGACGCTTTGTTGAGGAAAAGTAAGGCGAACTTGAGAAGCTATCCTGCGAGGCTTCTGATAGTTCGTCCATTGAAACGATTTTGGATTGGTCCGTCGATTCTGCAATTAGAGATCCTTCAATCGTCGATGCAGAAGTTATAACACTAAGGATAAGAGGATTAGGAAGGGGGATATAGGAGGAACTTACTATGTAGGACTTTGGGCTTGGGTTTGGTCGCTTGAGGTTTCTTTGGCAGTCACAGTAGAATTTAGCATTTCTGTCATCAAGTCGAGACAGCTTTAGAGTTAGTGGTAATTTATAATAAGGTAGAACGAAGTTTGATGAATATAAATTATCGATATAAATACGGAAGAAATATCGAAAAATATCCAGATTCTTCATATGGATTAATTAAACTTGGTTACCGTTCAACAACTTCCGATAAATTACCAATGGTTCTTAACGTTCGGCGCCAGAGTCTCTCAGTAGGATTTGAGATAAATAAGAAGAAACGATCAAACCAAATGGTTGTGTCGGCTAGACTTGTCATTTTGCTGATTGATCTTGGGATTAAGACATCTCAACCCTAAATAGATCAAAATAATTGAGTTACAGAGGCTGAATTGACGACTTGTGAGAGTGAATAATGGTGTGCGCCAGAATTTTAAAAGAGTGCGTTTAACGTTATTTAATCACCTCAAGAGATAGTAAGTTAAATGTACAATTTTTTATTTTATTTTTTTTTCTTTTAACAATGCGATTTTGAAAATCATATAAATATTTTTTTCTTTTTAATGTGGTATCGAACGCGCTCTTGAGACTGCTGATCTTCTGGTTTGAACCAATATAAGTGTTGCCGAATGAGTTTGACTAACTTGAAAGGCTAGATCGACTTAGGGTTCGACACATCACAAAAACAAACCACTTTCAGAAGAATACAGTGATTTGTTTTTAATTTATGACAATTATGACCAAAGTCCCTCAAGAAATTCTAATTTCTTTGTCAGTCCTCATAAAATTAAATTTGAAACAGTTTGGTTCAATTGTAGGACTTAGAAATATTAAATTTGAGAGAGTATTTGTTAATGAGGATATTATGTAACTAAATCAAAGATAAAAATGAGACTACCTGGATTTGTTTTAGTGAACTAAATTAGAAAAATCGACAAATGGGTAAAAAGAAGCTAGTACAGCATATTATCATCCATATCTCTTTGCCGGTAAATAATTTCAGCCTGCGCTACAGCAGTTTTTCTTCTCCACAGCCAATAAACGAGCCCAAAGCCCAGCCCTGCGAATGCTAATGCAATCCAAAGCAAGTCTCCGACGCTGTGTTGTAGACTCTCCGTTAGTTCCATGATTTCGCCGAACCTTGAGAACAAAAATTCATTTAATATCTTATTTTCAAAACACTGTTCAGCTCCAAATCTCTGCAAATAGCTTGCTTCCTCCTTACATACTTGTTTCGTTGAACTAATCGACCACAATTCCCACCCGATGATAATCGCATAGGCCAAAAGGATCCCGCTCCATGCCACTATGTACTTCAGGATATGCCTCGCGTAAAGCGAAAAAAGCGCAACTGCTGCCCCTACGGCCAGGAGCCAATAAGCATAGGATTTAAAACTCAGCGAAATATTATGTAATTTCTCTAAAGGTGCCTGAAGCGCGGTCGGGTCTTGTTTTGAGATCGACATACAGAAATCAAAGTTCGCGTTCCTTGAGATCTTTACTTTATATCTCGCCACCGAGAGGATCGTTTCCGAAAAAAGCGCGTTCCCTAGCAAAGGGGCTTTGCTAATATTTGCTTTTAACTCAGGGTACTGAGAAAAAAACGCAGTACCCTCCATTCTGTCTAGTTTCTCGGAATCTTCATCAGTGACTTTACATCCTTGAGGTTTCTGGATTAATGGCAATGTAGTGTTCATAGAATAAGCCAAAGGCCATAGAAGGTCGCTGAGGCAGGGCAGCGCGTGAAGTGAGATATCAAAGAACACGAGATGGGAGTTGCTTGTTTCGTTATTTGTTGCTGTGATGTTTATAATATTGTCATTTGAATCCTTTTGCAATTCGATATGGCTGATAGGGCATGGTTCGTCCTCTGGTACGCATAGAAACGCTCCGCATTTCCTATATGAAGCAGAACAGAAGGAATCTGATTGTGTGTAGCCTTGGCTCAGTCTTTTAATGCAAAACTTGTTGTTTTTCCAGGTGTAGAATTCATAAGGAGCTATTGCTGGGACAGTAACCTCTTGTTTGTGCAGTGTACATTCACCAAATTGAGTATATTTATATGAAGAAGGGTCCCAACATGCTGTAACGGTTCCTGAGAAATTCCCTATCGGGGTTTGAATGAAGTCGTCTGGACAGTCTTGTTGGGCGGAGACAACTTGCAAATTGGTTATAGGGTTACTTTTCAAATTTTTTATAACGTAGCTAATTAGTCCGTTCGCTTCTTGCATTTGGAAGGAACTTTCATCGTTCACCTGCCGAGTCATGTAGAAAATGAAACCATTCACCAGAAGCATCAGCATGCTATAGAAGCCTCTACTGAAAAACGACTCACCCATAATAAGATCGATTCTTGAAATTTATTTCTTATTAGCGCGTCAACTGTGTTTTATTGATTTTCTATATACAGTGTTTGAAACTATATCAAGTTAGCTAATAGTCCATAAGCAAAATGCCATTATTTTGATAACAAAAGATCAACTCTCTTTCTTACACAGGGCTCAACGCATTTCTTCTTTAGAAAAGCAAATTTTATTCGCTTTTTTTTTTTTAATTCGAAGATTTTCGACTGTTGTACTCGCAACAAACAGTATGAAAAGCGTTACTTTTTTTTAATGAAAAATTTGCCAGCGATCCTTAATGAATGTTTTTCAAAGCTCTTGCCGTCCAAACTAATATGTTAAGAAACATACTGACGATGCTTCTTCTATAAAGAGAACAAATATAATGATTTCAATTAATTGTGTGTAGAGTAAGGAATTATTACGTCTATCAGCTGTGTGCCATTGATGTATTATCTTTTCAGTGCTCAAATCAAGGACCTTCACCACACAGTCAGAGGAAGCTGTAGCGAGCATTTTCCCGCAAGGACTCCATCGTACAGAGTCAATGAAACCTGAAAATGCAATATTATAGTGAACTAAATTCTAATCGCTGAATACCTTTATGCAGATTGTCATAGATTTTGACGATTTTTTCTTCTTTAGGATCGAATATTTTAACCGTTCCATCCCTTGAACACGAAGCAAGCAGAGATCCCTCAGGGTTCCACTCAATCCAAGTTGTCCCTTTTGTCATTAAAGAAATCATTCATAACCGCAAAATGTTACAATCATTGTGCAGCTGATAATCATCAGCCAAAATCATAACTTGCTTAACAGGATTCAACAGATTTAAGCGATTCTTGTCGTAGCTAATTGCAATGTTGTCGGTGCTCTGATTCCAACGACACTTCGTCCATCCTAAAGATTTTGTGAAATTTAAGGCAACAAACGGCTGAGTTGGCTCTTACCGGCTTTTGTCTTGCCTATTCTCTTTTCATATAGTGCTTTATTATTATTAACATCCGTGATTAACATAACTCCATGGGCGTCGATCAAGCAAATTTGATCTCCGTCTCTATTAAAGCTGAGACTTGAAATCCATTCTTTAGATAAGCCATATTGAAATTATCCCTCAATTGAAATCAAATTTACCTGTTTGGCACTCATGCCATTTTGCTTTCGCTATCGTAGATTCTTGTAGGTTATTTCCGTCTAACAGATGGTAAGCAGCTTCTCCAGCAATTGAAAACAGCGCGACTCGACTAGTTTTCTGATTGGTAGCGATATCCCAGACACCTATGATATTTGAGGATGATGCGTAACATTTGAAAGATACTGCTGTTGTCCACGAAATCCTTTCTCAATATCTCCTTGTTATTCTTCGAAACATCAAATACTTGGAAACTGCCTTCATACATATAGTAGCAATTATTCGACGAGACTAGGTACGGCTGATTGGGCACCTGCTGTACCAGTGTGTGCACTCCTAAAGAGAAAACCCAGTTTTACACAAAAAATCATTTATATAATACCTTCTGTGATTTCGGCTCCTTGCACATGTGATAGAGTCTGAGTTCCCATATCATAGATTGAGATATTATTAGTGAACAGCGAGCACCATGCTACTTTCAAGCGTTCACTGCATTGCATTAGATATTCTGAATTGTTAACGGCATGGCCTAACTTGCGCACCTCCTCTACTAACCCTCTGAGAAGGCTTTCTGTTGGAGTATCCGCCGCAGAGAATGATAACTTCGCCCAATCACCAAGAAAGAATCTATCATCTGTGCGGTACACATCATCACAATGAACATCATTGACCTTGAACTTCATAGAATTTCGAAGGAAGCTGAGATCCCCTTTGAGATCATCGAGTAGCTGCTCGATTTTGTATTCTTTTCCTTGAGAGACACAATCTTGTAAAAGAGACGCTGGAAGCGTAACAAACCCGATTTGTCCACCAGAAATTGCGAAGTGTTCCAATTTGATGGCGTCAAAGTTGCCCAGTTTTGTGCAAAGAAATATTATCTCTTGGAGAAAGAGTGTTACAGCTCTGTCAAGATCGCCTTTTGTGAATTCTGACTCTGTATCCAAAACTCTCACTGAATATGTCAGGCCATCTGCGTTTGATTTCGCAAGGTAGTTTTGGCTGTAGCTTGTGGTGTACGAGAGAACAAAATCGCTGTAGTTCTCTCTAATTTTTTGAGGAATCAAGTGAAGGGAGACGGAGTGTTCAACATTTGAAATCATCTACACAGGGGCTGGTAAAGTTTGCGAAAAGCGATTCCTGAATAAATTCTATTTTGCAAAATCTCGAGCAAATAGCTAAATAAATGGGGGATCTGAACTAAAAACTCATGAAAAAATGCTTCTGGCTTTTCTGTCCTTGTGAATATGTAAACTGGATGAGAATTAATTGACGAGATATCAAGAGCCCTATGACATATCTTCTTTATGCTCCCAATCCCAATATCTCGAATTTTTTCATGAAAATCGATATGCTTTTTACCATTAATTTATAACATGTTTGGATTGATTGACACCAAAATCATTCTATTATTTGATTGTCATCATACATAAGGAGGAAGGAGAAAATGACATACAAGCCCTACTTTAATTCTGCAAAAAAAATATTGATACCACGCCCAACTCGAGACAAAGCTATCCGTATATCAAGAGATCATTAGCTTAGCATCATCGATTTGCGCTTTGAATTGAAAGGGAATTTTTTTTAAAAAAAAAAACCTATCAATTTGCATGTGTTAGTTAGCTCAGTTATAGACATCAGCTATCATTAGCGCTTTTTTCTTAGAATCCAATGAAAATAGCTCCTGATCATTAAAAATTAATTTAGGAAAGTTCAAAATTCGCTATGGATTATGCTCAAGTCCTCGACGAGGAAGACGCTCGAAATCATCCTGCCAACTCCTTTGATATCTCAGGCCTCAGATACAACGCAATTAATCATGATTACCAGCTCCCTCAGGGCAAGATTATCGCTTCAAGCCTGATTCACGAGGTTGTGAATGTGCTATCCGCTCGTGATGCAACTGAAAACCCTAGAACAGTTTTCATATATCATGGCGTCGATAAAAACGCAGCACCACAAATTGCTAAGGATTGGAAGAAAGTCGTTCGAGCCCTTAACAATGAAACTGTCCCTCACAGACTTTACCATCATAATTGCTATCTAAATTTCCAGCCTGGAACAGAGAAACAAAATTTATATATTGTTACAGACCTCATTCACGGTACTCTAAGCTCAGTGGCCAACGAAACACCCTTCACGGTACTCGAATTAACCAAAATGCTGAAAGACATATCTGAGACTTTAAGTAACCGATTAGCTTACGAGCACAGAGGTATCAACCCTGATACGATTACTGTGTGCATCCAGGACAGCGGAATTAAGGAATTTCAACTATCCAACTGGAATTCGTGGTCGAATTTGACCGAATCTAGAGAAATTATCAAAGAGCAGTATAGAGTGTATCAAGCTCCAGAATTTGAAGAAGAGAAATCAGATCATAACCCTATCGCGAGTCAAATCGCGAATAAATGTGACGTATATTCCCTTGGCATTGTGTTTTTGGAAATGCTTGGCTTTTCAAAGGAAGAGCTAATGTCTTATCAGACAAAACAGATTTTTGTCCAAGAGGAAGGATTTGGAAACGATTGTGAAGGTCATCTCAAAAGGCTCCTCTTAAACGCCGTGAGTTGCGATCAGTCAAAGCGGCCGACTATTGGTCAGCTCCGTTCAAGGGTTGAAACAATTTATAAAAGACAGGATGAGTTGAGTCAGATCACAGTAAGTACCCTCGCTCAGGGTATAAGAGACATTCCTTTACAATACTCATTCTTGAATGGCTCTTTCATGAATGCAGGAATTGAAGTTGGGCTTCTAGCAGCGCAGCATGAGGAGAATAAAATAGAGGAGGATATTCCCCTTGAAGGCAGGCGTAGCCGCAGGGGAAGATGTGATTGCTGTCGGAAACTTGGGTTAGCGTGCGCTACCTGCTTTTCTATTAATCGAAAATGCTGTAAGTCTTTGGGACAGTGTTTCCTCATATCGACTCTTCTGTCATTAGCAGTATTATCTATAATCGTGCTTGTCAATCGCTATGAATATGGTGCAGATGTAATCGAAGGTATTCAAGGCGGGGTGAATGGTATTAGCAGAAATATTGGAATTCCACCGTTTGTAGATATCCAATTAACAACCACTGGCTTCTGTTATAATAATTCCTACTCCCTCTTGAATTTAGGATATTGGCCTGGTACTCTCAAATTCTGCTATGACAACTCTGTGATTGATCCCGATAACACCGGTCAGAGCTGCGGCTTGATTTATCCTTCAGCTCCAGGAGAGAATTTTACATCATGGAAAGGCTACTCTTTCTGTGTCAAGTACGCTAATTCCTACTATCCAATCAATTCTGGCAATTGTCCATCAGGATATTCAACCTGCAGCCAAGGGAAGCTATGCGTTTCTGGAAGCATCTGCCCCGTGACAAATATATCGATCACGAACTCTCCACTCAACGGCACAAACGCCACGTCCTCGCCTATGTCGAACGGGCAGTATTTTAATTTCCTCAATTTAGTGGACCAGACTCCGATTGGAAATATGCAGTTGATAATTGGGCAGGACACCCCTTGTCTCAGCGAAAATGAGTACCCGGGCCAAATGGCTTATCCTGCTATCGCACAACAACCAGATGGATGCAGTACATACGGTGTCTATCCGAATTCCTCAATGATTGACACTGTGAATGCTACTACCGCACTGGATTACCAGAGGTGGGGACCATTATTCAGTTGGCTTCCTCAATTCCTGAGTACTTATAACTCTCAATCAGCCTACCTCACATTTTCTCCCAGGCTACAGCTGTCCAACAACTCTAACTGTACGGGATTTGATCCAACTCTCCTTAATTCGGTTCCAGATTTCATGCTTTATTCAAATCGAATCACAGCCGGATTTGCCATAACTATTGTGGCACTCGTTTCAGCAGGGTGTTTAGGGAGCCTTTTAGCATGCTGTTCAGGGTTTAAGCCACGAATGACACTTGGAGGGTTGTCTCTGATCGCGGCGATATTGCTGCTACCTGTTGCCATAATAACAAACATTCAGAAATCAAGAATGGTTAAGTCGATAGCTGGGAGCTCTCCTGGAATCAGCAGTTCGAGTCTATCACATTGTTTTCAATCAACTAATGCAAATCAAGTAATTTCGGATTTGCTGTCTGTTTTCAACAATATGAGCTCAATAAGTTCACTCTGGCTGGCAATGGTGATCGTTGCGTGGGTGCTTGGAGGACTTGGTATTGTTATTTTGCTTTATCTTAAGTGTACAAAAAAGAAGCTTATTATATAAATCCATTTGCTGCTCGAGTTACGATTTCGATCGATATAATTATAGAGCTCCATTATATTCCTTTCCTAAGTAACAACAATAATCTCTCACACATATACGCTCGTGACAGCAGCTACCACCCTCGATTTCTTCGATATTAGATTAAAAGTGAGAAATTTTTCACATTTCCTTTCAATTGAAACCATCTCTTTGATTCCCAGCTAGAATTCGTCACTGAGCTTTAATTACATAATTTGCTCATCGAATAAACCAAAAAAAAAATCCAAATCTGAGTTAGAGTAAGGATAAATTTTTTTATTGGCTACCGATCTCTCACACAGAATGGGTAATTGCACTGAACGTCCAAGGGAAACACCCTTTGCGATTGGTTATTCATCTGAAGCCATATCAAGAGGCGAAGATGGCCTACAACGTGGTTCCACAACTATTGCATGGCGCTCAATAGGAAACAATGAGATTACTGTTCAGGACCTGAAATCCAGCAAATCAGTTGTTACTTTCGAAGGGTGCAGTGTGAGTCCTACAGGTAATTTAACAAACCGGCTCGCCCATGAATAATCAAAATAGGAAAATATGAGATATAGGTGATCCCAAACACACAGCTGTTAGTTTCAGCGGCTACTGGCCTAGAAGATCAGCATTCATCTGAGAAGACAAACTTTGAGGTTTTCGACATCGGTAAGCAAAGACGAGTGTTTGAGTTCGGGAAGACGGTAGGATGTGAGATATTCACAACATTAATTCTCATGGCTAATCGATAATCTCGCATCATAAATAGGTACGAATGAGATTGCCTACAACCACAGACATAATTTTCTGCTTCTCACTTCAACAAATGATGTTTCGTATCATGTATTTGATTGCGACTCCCTTGAAATCGTCAAAAAGCAACAATTAGCACAAAAAAGTGCCCAACCTCTCCTACTTTCCAGACTGAAAATATATTCGTAGAAATGATAACTACTTTAACTATTGATCCTCTTGGCGAGGCAGTCGCAACAATAGATGCTCAAGGATTGTCACGATAACTCATCTTGAAACAGAAAACACGCTTAAAACATTCACTACAACCTCTTTAGGTAATTCGCATTTTTTCCCGTGTTAATCTTCTTCTTTCTAGCCTCATGGTCTAAGTGTAGGTGGAATCCGAATCCTGATATTGACCTAATTGCATTAAAGGCTGGTCGATGGGAATTACAGCTTTATGATCCTGTCAAATTTTCTATTCGCGAAGAGCTTAACCATGAAAATAATTGTACATTTAATATTTTATGGGTTAGTCAAGCGCTATTAGTTCTTTTATCTCTTGATTGGCATCCGGAAGGGAACTTGCTCGCCATAGGAGGTTCAGAAGAGATCGTGTCTATTTATGATATTCGTGCTTCCTCTGACAAAGCTTCTGTGAAAATGATCAATAAACCTTTTAAAGGTAAGAGTACCTAGAAACGTTCTTCTTGGACTGAATTATTTCAGGTTGGCTCAGGTGTTTACGATGGAATCCTGATGGGAACTCTCTCGTTGTAGGGTCACAGAGCAGTACTATAAATTTAATTGATTTTCGTACAGAAAAGGTACTTTACGAAACGAAAATAACAAATAACCGTAATATATATATCTCTTCCTTTCTTTGAAGTCTCATTGTCTTATTAGAATGGCCTAGCACGATCTGCTTCGTCTAGGAGCATGCACTGCTTAAATGAATAGATTCGACGAATAAATAATTGTAAAGCTAGTTGTTAAGCATTATTTTTCTCGACGGAGGAGATAAAAGATGAAATCAAGAAATAATTCTAAGTTCAGGCTATGCTTTTGGTCAACTATCTGGATTCGAGTTAATTAATAATAATCAGATAGCTATCCATATCGACAGTTCCGATCAATTATTGACTACAGAGATTATACATAATTATAAAAAGATTATAGATCTTTTCTAAATGCATTATAATTCTATGACTGAAATTATAAAGATGAATTAACAAATGGCAAATTTTTGCCATAAGCTCTTGATCAAATCATTCGCTCATTTCTTCCGATGAGCCATCCAAAGCCAAACTTGACTCTTCTTATCAAGAGCAACAACCAAGTTTCCATTGGCCAATTCGACTGTTGCAGCAATGTTGCATGGAAAACCTGTATTCAATGTTCGCACTTCAGGTATTTTGGTATGCGCTTTTTTCACTACTATCGTGTTTGTTGAGTCACTTGCCAGAATAGCGTTGTTATACTTCAGAGCATTTATCGAAAATGACTCTTCTGAATAACCGATCAACTCGCGGAAAACAAGCTCCAATCGATTAGTCAACCGAAAGCATGAGAGCTCCCAGATGCGAGTTTCGAAGAATTGGATATTTTCTATAAAGAAAAAGCAGTCATTAAAATCTGGGCCTGAAGTCATGCGAGGTAGATTCAAGTCCAAAATCTGCTCCAATTCTCTTCGATTTGTATTGACGACAAAAATTTGCAGATGATCTTGTGTTTGGAATAAAACCCTACCCTGATTACTCATCTCCGAAAAATCTTCGCTGACATTCCTTGGGAAATCAATCGATCCAGCTAGATGCCTTCTATAAAGCTCCCAAAACATTACTCGTTCGGAACTCCAAACGAGAACTTGGTTATTGCTGCTGCAGTAAGACAGCTCCGACGTATTGTCAAATACTCGCATATCTATCTCGAATGCTATTTGTAAGGTAGAAGTTGAATAGAATTTCAAGATGAAATCGTTGGTTTTTGTTCCAATAAGAGAGTTTTGTCGGTAGTTCAAATGAATGAGGGTTTGTTTCTCTTTGGTATCAGACTGTAATAGATCGATCCTTTCTTTGCGTAGTGGTCTCTTTGTAAGGATGTTCACTTGTGAGAGGTAGAGAATTGAATGATAGATAAAACAGCAAAGAATGATAGATGGCTGTATCGCAATGAGTTTGCTAGCTGTGGCTTGCTCAGAAGTAATGTCTTTTGGAGCAACATTGAAGTATCTGAGCATAGATCGCTACTATTTGATAATTGAAACACTGGATAGGCATCGTTAGAAGTTGGATTTAAATTAATTAAAAAGGTAAAATTATCGATTTGGAGGTAAAAATATCGATTTCGATCTTCAATTCGCTTCAGGAGTATAGTAGGAGAATGAATATTTTTATAATATCCTTATAGGAAAGTACTTCTGTAGTGCTTTGCTAACCTGACGAAAATGAGTAAAGTGTGGATAGAACTAATCTCTGAGGTAGAATCGAGTATGAATGCCCCATATTGCTGATCTGTGATTTTTCGAGATATTCACTGATAATTTTTAACCGCTTGATTTCTTAGCCGTTAGTGAAGTCCCAATCGAGCCTTTCTATTAACCAAATAAATCGATGGCTAAGGAAAAGCAACA
>ENA-UOUE01000097-UOUE01000097.1-compost-metagenome-genome-assembly--contig:-NODE-97-length-65946-cov-9.013846_pt1 | contig 65946 bp, 63 predicted proteins | sample MGYA00238146_ERZ747223 | MGnify/ENA primary metagenome ERZ747223 (study PRJEB28781, sample SAMN06268865) | compost metagenome | isolation source: single cell | place: USA: California, Emeryville, Joint... | reverse complement strand
AATCAAATGTTGTTGGCTAACAGATTGGAATAGACCAAAAAATATTATATTCATTCCAGTAATGAACATACGACTTCATTTGAAAGGGCAATGAAGTAAAACCTATAAGATAATACTTTTCTGGTGATTGGGATTAAAAACCGATAAAGGATGCATTAGATTTAAGATACCCTTTCCATTCCCATAACTTTTGATTCTGAATCGAATTTGGCCTTCTGTCTAAACAGTACTTTAAGTATTAGAGAGCGTGTTTATTTCGCTTTCTTTGTGTGCAAGTGTGATAGTTGTTTGGATTAAACGCTGAAAATTGTAAAGAAGCCGATATTGTTATTAGTTTAATTGAGTTGTGAATCTCTCTCTCTTCTTTGAGAGATTGTAAAAATATGAGTAGGTTTTTTATCCTGGAGCAATAAATTCAATTTGTTATACTTTGTAGTTTTCTTTCACATTTTGAAACCATCAAACTGACTGCAATAGAGTTTTTTTTACACTCCTCATACTAAATGCACTTCAGATTGATGTTAATAATAATACCTATTATTTTTAACAGCTCACGAATCTGAATTTTTGAGACTTTCATTATGATGAAAGACTTGTTGCTCGATATTTAAACTCAGCATCATCACTTAAAAAAATTAACCTAAATCACTTTGCTAAGAATAAGAAACAATTTTCATGAAAATAATCTCCTCTTCTCATTTTCCTACTTTCAGCACACGTATGCATTATAGAAAAGAAAATGCTTTATGACGCTAATATAACTTTCAATAATCCTCAAATCTACATTTTCAACAGAGAAGCAATTCTAGTCTTTTGCAACTCGCTTAATCCAACAACTGCTTTCTCAACTAATGCCTGTGTCGGCCCTTGCGCCAAACTCTTAAGTACTTGAGACATCTTCGCTTTGATCTTATCATTCGACAATTTGGTGTCTGTAATCTGTGCGATAATCTTAATCAAATGTCCGATACCTTCTCCATTTTCCCCTAACAACATAGATGCGTTGCCCTTAAGCAAAATATCCATAAGCATCTCATGTTGCTGATGCGCTTCTGGTTTATCTTTCTTCAGTGGCAGATGGGTAAACCATAGCTTCGCTAGCACTGGCACATTTACTTTATTAGAATGCGAATCCATAATTTTTCCAAGGGTTGCGATGGAGTTATCAAGCGAGTATTGATAAAGCTTCTCAGCCTCGTTTCCTTTTGGTATTTTGAATGAATCTACAACCTTCTGGATACATACATCAGCAATGTCACCGAAAGCGGCAGGGCTCTTCTGAGCAAGTAATCCGATACCATACAAAGCTGCCTGTCGCAACTCACTGGTTTTATGATTGGCAAAGTTGATGATAACTTGAGACAACTCTTTCCAAAGCTCAGGGATAAGCTCAATACCGAGGAATTCGATCATGTCATCGATCAGATAGAGTCCAAACTTGTACAACTTATCGCTCATGTTTGGCTGGAGGACTTTAGTAAGGACTTGCGTGTATAAAATATTCACGAGAGGGATTGTCATCTCTTTATGAGTTTTAAAGAGGACACCAATCAAGTCTGCTATTCCTATGTGCAATTCTTCTTCTTCCTGTTCTAGAGTTTTAGTATGATTGTCTTCCTCATCTTCATCGAGCTGCCTCATGTCTTTCATCTCGGTCTTTCTCTTATCAGATTCTGCGAGTAGCTTGAGGATTTTGCTAGAAAGATCGTCGAGTTCTTGCTGAGTCATGAATCTGCCACAGACATCGATACAGTTTCTCAACGCGACGACTTGGGCCATGATTGTGTCAGGATCGAACTCCTTCTGGACCTCTTGCCACAGGGAGCCGATGAACATATGAGCCATTTTAACAAGAACTTGATCTTTGAATTCGTAGTTAGATTCTTTCACAGCCTCAAGCAACAAAGGCAAGCAATTGGCTGCTCTCTCTCTGATATTATTGTTGATTGTATAAGTAACTGCCTTAAGAATGATTTCAGTAGTTTTCTCGACATAAGGAATGAAGCCTTTCTTAAGTTCGTTGATGAACACTAGAATCATATTGATAGCCGTTTCGGCTTCTTCGTGGTCGAAGGTGTTGTAGTTGACTCTGTGGATATCATCCATTCTTTCTTTTTTGGTCTTCTTCTCCTCTGGCATGGTATACTCACTATAATCATTATCTTCTTGAGGTGCGTTTCCAATGACATCTTCAACAAGTTTTAGGAGTGAGGGAAGGATGAGGTCAAGATAAGGGATAAAATCTTCGCCAAGAGTCACACAGATTCTCTGCCAGCCAGAGAGGACGTAGCTTCTTTGAGGGTCAGTGCCGTCGGCAGAGATATCATTCTTCGTGATATCTAGCAGGGTTTGAACGACTTCAGGAACGAATTTGGCGAAATACTCTTTTCCAACTGCGTTTCCAATGAGGGTTATGCATTCAATGGATTGACCTCTGATCTGCTTTTGCTCCTTTTTGTTGTAGGTCTTCATCATCTCGTAGATATAAGGGATGCATTTCTCGTAGTATGGTCTGAAATTGGTCTTAGAGGCCTCAGCCAGAGAGGAGATAACAGTCAAACCACTCTCTCGAACGATTTTGAACTTTCCATTCTGTACAATAGGGAATACAGTGTTCAGGATAGGTTCAATGTAGGGAGGCGTGCATTCTTCAGGCATTCCTTCCACAAAGTTTTGCAGACAACTCAAGACATGACTTAACACTCGTGGGACAAGTTCTTCGGTCGACTGAAGGAGAGCTGGGATTATAGACTGATGGAATCGTGTTTGGAACTCGGGTTGGCAGTCTCCTGCAACCATTCCGATAATATGGAAAGCAGCCCATCTAATTTTTGAATGAGGGTCTTTGAAATACTTGGATGCGATTTCTATCACTGGAGTCATGTCGTTCAATTCGACATGCTCTCCTAACTGCGATAACGACATCAGACCAATGTATCTAAAGCGCCAATCCTCGTTTGCAAGCATTTGCTGGACTATCCCCGCCAATGACTTCAACACGACTTGTTGGCCAATGCAGCCTGCGAGTCTATCGATGACACTGCAGCCGTACTTCACACCAGAATAGTCTGTCTCTTCAATGAAAACTTCCAAATATCCTGAGAGGAAAGTACGCAATTAGTAAAAACTAGATAACGCCATCGCTTACCTTCTTCTGGGACTTCCCAGTCGTCAGGGGTTTCACAGATCTCGATCATGTAGGCGAGTATCATCTCGAGGTAATCTCGGAGAAGTTTTGTATCGTCCTCAAAAACTTTAGGTTCTCTTTCAGCAAAGCAGCAGATGACTTGGATGGCCATTTGCTTCAGTCCTTCATCTTCAATGTTTTTAACACCGCAAATCTTCTGCATTGCTTGGAAAAGATGGCTGAAATATTTTTTGAAGAAACGAGGCTCTTGCTCGACCAAATCGATCAAGTTACCCAGCGTATCGGTTCCCTAATATTTAAGGTTAGATCAGAAGGGGAAAGAGGGAGTCTCACCTGGTACTCATCAACAGCAAGGATTTTTATGACTGCTGTCGTGATAGCAGGAATAAGGTCTTGATACATCTTAGCTTCTCTGCTTGGTGTATGTGAGATCCAAGAGGTGAATGTATCAATGGCGGCAGCATTGATATTGGCATCTTCGTGCTCCAAGCCTTTCTGGAACACCGTGTAAAGATCCTTCTTATGCTCAAGGAACTGTTTGGCGTTGTAATTAAACAAACGGGACATAATTCTCAGGGTGGACTCCATCATGGTCGGTATTCCTGAGACCCAAAGTTTCATAATGGTAGGTACGAGGACTGCCCATTCTTTGTTTTCATTTCCCGCATTTGTCATCAATTCAGGAGGAAGATGACTGATGGAGCCAGCGAGCTCTCCAATAAGGGAGCAGATTCCGTGTCTAATGGTACTGGTAGGTTCCTTGCTGAGAGCGACGAATAATTCTTCCTTGAGCTTTGCTGCGGTTTGACCGTTAATCTTCCCCCAACTAGACTTGAAATTTGCCTCTGAGAAGAGTGAAAGTTGTTTTCTCAGCATGACACAGGCGAAATTTCTGACAGCCTCATCAGTTGAACCTATTCAAAGAACATGATTAATTAATAAAGCCATAGAGGTAAATAAGAGAAGAGTAAGATGCTCTAAAGAGAGAAAGTATGTGCTTACCTTTCAGTAGTTCGAGCAGACCTAAGAAATATTCGTCAGGGTTTCGATCTTTGGTTACATTGAGTAATTCTTCGCTTTGTTTGCGAACTTCGTTGTCATTCGAAAGAATGTTTTTGATTATTTGAGCAAAAGTCTCTAATTCAGACATTTTCTTTTGTGATGCTTGCTTTTTGGTAAGAGATGAAGCAGAAACCTGGAATTCCTTTTTAGATTCCTTATTTGGTAAATTTTATTAGCTTTTTTGATTTTGCGCGCTTTAAATAATCCTGATTCAGAGTCTGTATTCACTGGAACCTTCCTCATTAACCCCCAATCGATAGCAACACATCGTCTGTAGATAAATACCAACTTAGCATTTATGATAGCATGTTGAATCAGCAGCGTGATCCATTTGTCTGATAATTGTTTGATTTGGATTATTTTGCCATAGACTACATAATTAGACTTTACAAAGAGTTATTTCTGCCTTCAATGATGAGAAGTATTTAAAGCTTTGTCGTCTTCTTAATTAGGAATGACAAAGCGATATTAATAAAGACCTGGAAGAAATTTTAAAAATTTTTTTGTCGATTCCATCTTCGAATGAAAATTAATGAGATATATGAAGTCACACTGTGTCGTTCAATAGTGAATATACAAAAATTGCCATGAACGTTATGCTATATTCAATGCAAGGAAGAATATAAATTCAAAGTTAGTCAACTTTTTTCGCAGAAGGCAATGGGAAATTTGTACGAGTTTGTGTTGAAAAAATTCTGTTCCGGTAGGCGAATCTCAGCAATCTCACCAAAATGTAATATATTGGGACAAATATCATGATGTATTGAATCCAAGAGTATCTGAGATTCTCGATTATTGTTGGAACGTACCTGCAGAGATAAGTTAGAATCATACCCCAATATAATTTAGAAGATACAATATGCTTTGGTAAGGAGGGATGTTTATCTGAATCTGAAGGGTTGTCGTTGCGCTTCCAGCACCAGGTTGAACAAACTTTTGATAGTTGAATGTTAAACTCTCTGAATAACAAGCGTTAACTGGTTGATAGATAGATTAAATGTGTCTTACCATTCCTCATAGCCTTCTCTTGGACCATATCAAACCAATTTGGCTCTAGATAAGCTTGGTCAAAGAAGCTCACATTATAAATTCTCCTCGTAATAGCACTATACAGGCATCGTTATCTTGACAGAGACAAAGTAAAAAAAAGACCTGCCGGTCATTGGGACCCTCTGATGCAAATCAAGGTCACCATACACAGTGGCGCCAGATATTCCATTTGCAGAAGTAAGTTCGACCAAAGCGAAATCCATTAGCTGCTGTCGAATTACGCTCTAAAAGAGAGATTAGCCTTGAACATCTCAAGAAAGCTTCATACTGAGAACCCATAGTCAAAGAAGAGTAGGAGCACGATCTTCTGAATAGTGTCTGTACTGCTAAAGAAACTGACCTCGAAGTTGAATTTATCAGCTTTGCCATCATTATTGTTGTCGTATGGGATCACCTATTTTCCGTTCAGAAGGTAAAATTTTGAGACAAAGGGATATGCATACTTTGATGGATGGACTCACGACTTGATTAGGGAAACGTTGGTTCAGTGAGCTGACGGTTGAATATGCGCTGGAGCCACCGTTTTCATACACAAAGAGAATGGCTTCGTTGCGGTATTTGACTGTGGGTTGCTCAAAGCCAGTTTTTGAAGATAGCCAGAAATCTAAGAGAATTAAGATCGACGTTTCATGTATGTATATAGTACTATTGGTGGAGTAGGCAATGAAAAAAGGAATAATGATGATCATCGCAAAGATAAGAACGCAGAAGATCCATGCGCAAGAGAAGTAGTGGCCGTAGTAAAATTTTTTGAAGCTTTCGTTGGTAAGAGGGGCCATTGTACGATCAAAATTTGAATATCGAGATTTATTTCTTATTTGAAATCAAATCTTAAATTTTTCAAATTACGTATACAACTAACTTGAGGATATGGCTATTACTTTGACGCTTAATAACACCTCCAGCTTTTACTGTGCATCCTGTGCTATTTTCTATAATGTAATTGATCAAGAGAGCCAACAATCTTTAAATCTGATATGACGTACCAAGGAGCTAAGCTGTAGTTTCAAAATTTCAATATACAATAGGTGAATTGGGATTCATGCAGGTGATGATCACTTACTAGATATAAGTGGAATTATCTTTCTTTTTGATATTCTTAGAAATACTTAATGAATATGAATTTAACTATCTATTCCATTTTCATGATCCAATTTATCAAGGCTTTCATATTTGAATATTTTCTAAACGTTTATTGGTTCCTAACCAATTAATTCGAGGATAGAAACTTGTTTAACGATGAATTATCACAAGAATAAGCATGGTAAAGAATTATAGATTTAATTCTCACACCACTCGCAAGAGAAAATCGTTGTTGAGAATATCAATCAATTAAGAGATTTTCTGAAACTGGAATTGAAAAATTTAATTTGCTTTATTTGACCTTTATTTCAAAGGAGACGTACTTTAATCACCCAGTCCTTTTTTAAACTATCTTCCATGCAACTTCATCTACCATACTCAGTTTAGCCAGCTCCCTTGATTGAAACCTTTGTCTGTTCATAAACATAAATACCTAAAAAGGTACTTATTTCGTATTTCTTTTCTGTTTTCAAAGTGGTAATCAGAAACATCACGGGTTTAGAATGCTTCCTATATAGCTTGAAGCCAAAAACAAATGCCATATCAGCCTCTCGCGGCTTTGATCATAAATTAAAGATGAGATTCTATTTGCCTATTGTTCGCTAAAACGGCAATGAGGCATGAGCAACGATAAATTTAAATCCCAGCATGTCTGAGATGCTAATAATCTTAATTTCAAGGTGCATTACTTATTTTGTATGCGGTCTATCATAAAGAGTTGCAGTCTAAGCAAAGATAAAGTTTATTAAGATTCCAAGTTGCACAAAAATAATAATATATTTATTGCGCAACTCACGATGAACACCGCAAGAGGTCACGTTCCTGTACACGCCAAGGCAATCTCATATAACGTTGATGGCACAGGTAACCTTAAGATTAGAAGCCTCATGCTGAATGATATCTATAGGTAGAGACACCTATATTTCATTTAACAACGGCGGAATATCCAAATCTCAAAGAATCCCTGCTTTCTCTACATCTGGTATCCCCTCCAATTGTACTCAGCCTCTAACGATTCTTTACAGGACGATTTTCCAGACCCACTTCTGCTAGCGGTCCTGCAAGAGTCCGCCTTGAGGCAAAAACTATTCACTACCATTCCGATGGTACCGGCAGAGATCAATATATTGTGTAAGTTTTTCCTCCAATTTGACAGTGATGCTATGGCTGACTTGCATCTAGGACAAATGAAGGTGGTTTCACATCTGGAAGAGGCTCGAAACAAAATTTTTTGAACAGTTTACGCTCATATGAAAAGTTAAGACCAGTCACGAGAGACAGGATTGACTATTTCGAGTGGGCTCAACACAAGATGTCTATGAAAGAATTAGATGAAAATAGACAAAGAGCGGCTACCATCAGAGATCTCGTCAACAGATTATCATCGCCAAAAGCTCCAAGGACTTACTCTTCATACTATTCTCCAAGAACCACAAAGATCCAGCACCCTTACTACCCTTCAAGAGATCAAAATCCGTATTACCCTTCAATCAAGAAAGACAAAATGATCTCTGATCACTACTAAGCAATATGAACTTTAGAACTTGTCTTTCTTGCTTTTGCTGAGTATTACCACAAAAAAATGCATATTAGTTAGAAACTACATATTAATATGATTATTTGGCGCTCGCTAGAAACATGGTCTCTCACTTTTCACAATCGAAAGGAGTTTTACAAAGCACTTATTCACATTTGATTTGCGGCGTGAGAAAAATTGACAAAATAATCATGATGTGCCAAGGCATAGTACAGAGCTTCCTCCTCGAAGGGTATATTTTATAAGCATGAGGGGTCAATTGATGAAATGAGTATGTTGAGTTTAATGCTAAATTCTATCTTAATAATTCATCAATAAACACTGGGAACTATAATAAAATCGACAGTGACCGGTTAAGTGGCTATCGACGATGCAAAATGTACTGGTGAGAGACCAAATTATCTTTAATACAACTTTTTAACAACAATCGCCAAGATTGTAATCAGACTACAAATCGCTATACAATTTGTAAGCGTTGGTTTCTCTTCTGATCTTCTCATAGTCTGCTTGGTGTTCCCTAAAGAAGTTTACATAATTACACAACCTTACATTAAGGTGCATACCTTGTTAATTTGACGATGGTCAGTGAAGAAACTCTTAAGCTCTCTTCACTCTGATTGTCTTGCTGTTAAATGATGTTTGTTAAGGCATCCATAAATAATAATATCGATCATTACGTATTTTGTTCCTTCTTCGGCTATTGCATTGATAAGAGCTTGAAGTTTCTGAGCTCTTGCTTGTCGGAGACTATTTTCATACTCCTGGCTAAAAATCTCCAGAATATCAGATTCTCCTAAATTAGGCATTTCAACAACAGGTTCGGGATTCGCTTTCTTTTTCGGTTCTTGAGCAACCTTTTTAATTTGTTCTTGCGGCAATTTTCTGATTGGTTCTAAGGGTTTTTCTATAAATCCTCGCCTACTTTGCAGAAAATTTACCTGCTTTTGACTTATGGGTGGCTGTTGCAAGCCCAAGCACGGGGATATTCTTCCTAGTGTTGGGAAGACTTTGACTCTTTATAATTACGGATTTCGCCACTGGCTTTGATGTCGAGATTTTAATTTCCTTTTTCTGGGCAGTTTCTTTTGGAAGTGGTGTTGGTAGCGTTCTATTACTACTGGTCTGCCTGCTTCTCACCGGTTTCTGGCTTTCATTTGCAGGATTAAGCGTCCTGGAGTTAATGTGGCTGGTGTTCGTCTCAGTAAACATCTCCCATTCGCTTTTATCAAGCTGCTGTCCGTCTCTTAACCTTCGCTTTTTCCTCTCGAAATCCTGCAAAATTTGAGCTTTTTCTTTCTCAAGGAGCCCCTGCAATCGCCTCCTTTCTCTGGTTTGCTCCTCCTTTTCTCTTTGGACTCTTTGGAGGCGCTCTTCTTCCACGCTCATCCTTTCTAAGAAGCTTTGAACCTTCATATTCTGCACTTTTTCCAATCTTTTGAGATTTTCTTCAGCGTCTTGAGCACGAAGAATCTCCATGAGATATTTCCTTTGCACTTCCCTTAAATTCTCTTCTTTCCTTGTATCAGCCTTTATAAAGAGGATTAGCTGAGGATTTCATCATTTTCCTATACTTTTCGGATTCCTTCGGTGATTGTGGAAGCTAGTACACTTTTCTTCTCTTCTTGTAGTCTTCCTCTTTCTTTCAATGTCTTACGAGTTAGATTAGCAAACCATGCGCCTTCTCTTATATTACCTCTCGCATCTTTTGCTCTTTCATGATAGTCTCTCTAATCTTCTCGTTTCTCCTTCGCTCCAGCTCTTCCTCAATTCTCCTCTTGTTTCTCTCGGCTATCTCTAATTTCTCAGTGTAATTTTCTTTCCTTTTCTGCTCTTCCTGGAACCTCGTTTCCTTTGAAAGAAATGAGTCTATGAACAGATCCTGACTTGATTACCAAAGTTTCCTTTATCTCTTTGATCCTCTGTTCTGACTTCGCTCTCCTGAGATCCATCTCTTGGCGTTTTTCTGCCTCCGAGCGCTCAAGTTTCTCCGCGATTTCTCTCTGCCGCTCTTCAAATCTCTATGAGAGAGAGAGTTTGACAGAAGCTTATTAATAAAAAGTTACTTGTCTCTGCTCCTCGAGAGTTCTTTCATAGTTCTCTTTCGCCGCTCGCCTCTTCTCTTCGAATTCAAGCCTTGTCTGCTCGCTCTCGATCTGTTTCTTAAACTGCATCTCGCTCATGGTCTGAGTAAGATACAAATGAAAGTTGAGAGATAGTCCTTAACGCAAATAAATAGGTCATACTTGTCTCATCTTCTCTGCTTTCTCTTCCATGACTTTCATACGAGTCACGGCCACTTCGAGCCTCTGCGCTTGAAGAGCTTTGATCTTCCGATCCAATGTCTCAGCTTTCATCTTCCTTTCTTCTTCTTTCCTCTTAGCTTCTTGCTCTCGCTCTCTCTGCAATCTCTCTTGTTTTTCTCTTCTTTTGATTTCATCTTGTCTTTTCTTCTCGAGAATCTCTCTGTTTATCTCCTCCATTTTCTGGTCCCTTTCATACTTTTTCTTGTCTCGCATATATTTCTCCTGCTCAGATAGCGCCTGCTTTGCTTTGATCTCTTCCTCACGTTTCATCTCCATTTCTCTCATCTTTCGCATTTTCTCAAAATTCCTCTGAGCACACACACATTCAGTTGTTAATACTCAGGAAGGAGGGCTAGAATTACTCGCTGTATTTCTTGAATTCGCATCTCATTGCTTATGATGTATTCAATTTCTTTTTTCTAAAATAGAGGAGCCGTTGCAGCAAGCAAAGATCAGTAAATGAACCAAGATACCTGTTTATTCTTCATTTGCTCAACTTTTTTACGATCTCCTTCGAGAAAACTCTTTTCCATGCTATAACGTTCCGAATAATTCGTCAAACTTGCATTCACCTATCGCATATCATCAAGCTTTCTGAAATTGAATGAAAGTCTATATACCGAGAGAGAGTGTGATCCACGGTTTAATTTGTTAATGATACGATTCCGTTCCTATTGTTAGCATGTTTGATGAATATTGGCCTATAGGAACATGTTATTACCTCAATACACATTTTAACTTTTTCCTGTCGTCGCAATTCATAATGTTCAAGTTTCAACTCAGCGTAATAGTCCCTTTCATTCGCGAAATCCTCTGGAAGAGCATCGTTTATAAAATCTTCTTTCTTTTTCATTAATAGTTCGCTTTCTTCAAAGCCTAGCCTTCTGACCGCTTCTTTTGAACGCGGACTGGTAACAAAGAAATTAGACCAATATCCTCGTATTTAAGCAAACCTTGTAAGGAAGTACACGTCTTTGCAGTTGAGATCAAAATTGAACAAAGAGATTACGTCCTTATTGGGTTCAGAGTCCTTCCGCTGATGTGAATTTTGGACCTCACTATTCTTTTCCACTGCACTCTTTACAGGGGATTCATTTTGAGGATTTGGCTCCTCTTTATGAGGAGTTTCGTTCTGAGTTTCCGACATTGTGTGTGAATTAAACAGAATTGAGTATATGAATAAAAGTTTCAAGAAATTTATGAAACGTCCTCGCTTAATCAAGCTTTCTACGATTTTTCTTTATTATCAAAACATGGCTACTCCCCTAAAACCTGTCCACAGAAGATGGTAAATCGCTTCAGAGACGAGCCATAGTTATTGTGGCATTGGAATTTCTAAGAGATCTTTTCGATTGTATTCCTCAAATCTGCATTAGTTGACATATATCGAGCAACATACCAGTGTTTTTGTATATATTATTGCTTTAATGAAAGTTTTAAAGAGCCCCGAGTACAACAACACCATCCAATCGCTCTTAGTCAGTTGAGTTATTCCACGAAAACAAAAAAAATAAAAATAAAAATGACTTCTCTGTTTCAACGAAAAATATATTCAAAGCCTGGAGATCTAATCGAATTGGCCTCCGGCAAGTTGGAAGAAGTTTTCATAAGGTGTATATCTGATTTCGAGATTGGGACGTATCTTCTTGAATCGTACATCCAGCCAATAGGTCAACCCGCATATCTGTTCAAGATAGAGCACTCGAAGGTTCGGGAAGGCCTCTTCTTTCTTAAGAAGCGCTTCAAGGAACATACCTCGAGGAGGAAACTCTCCCAAATCTTTATCACATTGCCCTTCGGCATGCTCCACATGTCCTAAATGGAATATTTTTAAATTCTTATGCTTGCTTAACCCATGCACTGTTTTGGTTCGGACCCAAGAATTGCCAGAAAGGTTGACTTCTTCAAGGTTCGGGCAACCCTCGTTGAGTATTGAAAAGTCCTCTTGCAGCGGGCATTCGCGAAGGTTTAGCACTCGCAAGTTTCTCAAGCTTGCAATATGAACGTGGAACATCTCATCAAATGAACGAATGTATACAAATGACAATTGTTCGAGGTTCGTTGCTTTCGTGAGAATTTCTGCTGATTTATCGGTTATCTTGGAGCATTTCTCATAGCAGTTTCGGATGACATGGAGTTCTTTAAGCGTCGATTTGAAGGCTGTGACGAGCGCTTCAATTGAAGCATCACCAAGCTTCGAGCAGTACGAGATCTTTATCGATTCGAAAGGACAGTCTGCTTGACACAGTTTTTCGATACCCTCCAGCGAGTAATTGTTGTTGTAATTCGTTGGATTGCCACCAATCTCAAGCCTCTTTAGAGTCGTAGTATATTTCTTTATAATAGCGAACAGCATGTTTCCCATCTGAGGGCATTCAAGCAATGAAAGAGATTCTGTACCAAATCGATGATTTAGAACATCTGAGATCGCTATGTATTATTATTACCTAATGATTTGACTCTTACAATAACTGCAAAGATGACTTCTTCAGTGAGAGGTAGCCCTGACAAGTTTATCTCCCTCAGATTTTTGAAACAGTTAGTGAGAGCTTTGATTTCGTTATTATCGAATTCTTTCCGGCGAGGGATCCTGCCTGTAAGGTCTAATTTTGTTACGTTCGGTAGGGTCAAGCGAGAGAAAACGTTCGCGCACTCGATATTGAGGTTGGTCACGCGAAGGTACTCGACGCATGAAGGAACGCTCAATAGAAAGCTATAAAGCATTATAATGAGATGACTGGAATAATCTTTTGGGAATTACGAGAGAGTATCAGTGTTAGAGACGTTTTCTGGTAATGTAAGTCGTTTGAGAGATGTCGACTTGCTGATGATTTTGATGAAGTTCAATGTGCTGGCTTTTTTTGGTAGCGTGGATAGGTCAATAGCCGTGAGAATGTCTTTTTCCTTCTCAATAAACCGTTTCCATTTGGGACAGACTCTCATGATGACGGTGAGTTCAATCACATTGAGATAAGAAAAGATCCTTTTGAGGGTATCTTGTTCGAGTTCGTTTATCGCACATTTCTTTGTCTCTTTGCCCACGTTTCCTTTTCTTTTGATCTTGAATCCGACGATCATATAATGTTAGTGAAACTGTGCTTATTCTCTCAATAAATATAATAAATTTCCTTAGATTCTTACGAATTTTACCTCAATATGTGATTGCTTTTGTCAGCATACAATTTCGAAAAAAAAAGTTAATTTCTTCTTAGCATTTCTCATAGTCAAGCCAGATTCACATAATTAGCAAAAAACAGAATGATTACACTAATAGAATTCTATAATAAACATGAAACATTCTAGAAATCGAAATCAATCCTATTGAATTCCTGAAGTTCAGGTCGCGCGGAGTGATAAAAATCTTAGGATAGGCAAGGTACTAGCAACATGAACTACACTTTGTTCTTTTCCAGTCACTCACTATAGTGGGATTACACCAATAAATAGAAAAAAGAAGGCGATGAATTCAGAAGTTACCTACTGATTTTTTTGCATTAAATTCCGCATGCGCAGCAAGCTACTTCCCTCGCTATCTTTTTTTGTGGCACCTATTAGAAACATGAGGTTCAGCTAACATTCTCCATAATATCATTGTTATTTACCACTATCTGAGGCGAATAGCTGGAATTTCGACTCTAACTCTTTTTCGAGATCTCTAAGTTTCGCTTCATTATCTTCAGTTGTTGAATTGAAATTCGTATTATTATAATTTGTCTCCGTCTTGCTTCCTGCTCCTTGACTTATAGCACCCCATATGCTCTGAGTTCGAGGTTTTGAGTTGAGACCGTTTTCGAAGCTTGTTAGTTCTTTAAAATAGGATGTCTTATCGCTGGCGATCATTTTTGATCCATAGCTTGGATTATTTTCGATTTCCCTATCTTCCATTTCTTTATTTTGGTAGTACCTCAGTTTCTCTTCAGTCGGGGTTCCATACGCCTCCCTCCTTGAGCTATAATTACGATCACTATTTAAATCAACCGTCCCCATCCCTACCAAAAATTATTCATCATCTCTCTATAAACTATTGCTTACTTTCTGGGCTTCCTGAAAACGACGGCAAGGTCATGCCCTCTGCAAACCCTTTACTTTGCGACCTCATTCGATCCGAGCCAAGATTTCCATCCCATTGATATTCTCCTTCCATGGCTAATATCGCTTAGTACACACACGACAAAGAAGAAGAGTCTTGTTACCATTGGACCGGTAGTTACTATAAAATGGATTGTCGGCCATTTGGTTATTGTATAAACCTGCTCCGTTTCTTTGGATTTCACTACTGAAAACATCTGCAAGGAACACAAGCTAAATTCAAATGAAATAAATAAAATATTACTCCTATTGGCTTCGGCTGCAATATTTTGTGAAATAATTTCTTCTCTATATCTCTTCAAGTCAAGCCTATTTGAATTTTAGAATAGTCTAAATGTCTTCGATGTGGAAAGCAAAATACATCTCTTGATCAAGTTCCCTACGCTCGAACAGTATTGTATCTCGAAGCTGCTTGATTTCTACCATCTGCTCCAGTATATGTTTTTTCGTTTCCTACCACAGCGATAAAACGAAAATCAAGCAGTATTAGATAGATACTTCAGCATCGATATAGAGATGCATGAGCTCTTGGTTTTCTTGTTTATACTGCTGCTCAATCTCAATGCGAGCCTTTCGCTCTCTTTCCAAATCTTCTCTAAGCTTTTTGATCTCTTGCTCCATTTTCAAGAAACGATCTTCAGAATATCTCGCGTTGTATTCCTTCAGAGTTTTAATCTCTTCAAGCAAATCTTCCTCACTTATCTGATGCTTTTGCGTCAGTGCATTCATATCTTTGTTCATATTCGCAATGGTTCCGCGCAGCTCTTGATTCTCTTGATTATTGATGGCAATCTGCTCCTTTATGTACTGACTATCCGATTTTGTGAGTTTATGTAAACTTCTTGTGTTCTAATGTGAGAATGAAATTACATCTGCTGTGCCGTGCTCATCGATTTTAGATTTTCTAAGATATCGCCTTTCTTCTTTTGTGCTTTCAGGCTCTCTTCCTCATAAGGGGAATCTGAGTATCCTCTTTGATCTACTATCTTCGAGTTACTCTTTAACAATTGAGGTCTGCTCTCTTCTCTGCACACAAAGCTTTAACCATGCTTTATCGGTAATGTTACCCTCGCGAAAACTGATTATTGCTAAAATTATGCTCGCCTGGATGATGTTGCCTCATATCCGGACTATCCCAAGGGTTCGTTCCGTCAAAACTCTGTCCTTGCCCGTCATGACCAGGTGAATCTAGAATGATTTCAGATGAGAACTCCCAAAACAATGCAAGATGACCTCGGCTATGTCTTCCATCTCCTCTCGACGCCAGAAACTTCATAAATGAAGTTTTAAGGGTCTGCCATTTTTCTAGCTCGTCCGAATTTGAATCCAATTGATATTCCGAAAGCACTGGAGGTCCGGCATTTCCATTGTCATCTAAATCCTATGATATATATCTGCAGAGAAAAGAGCATACCTGACTTCATCTCCGGAGAGTATTGTCTTTTATTTGAATGCGAGACCATGCCAGGACTTCTGGAATCGTTACTCTGTAAATCGCACTGAGATAAGGAAACTCAAAAGAAAAATGAAGCTACTGAGCTTGAAAAATTCTTTTTCGCAGTTGACCATGCGTTTTTCACGGAGCCTCCTGGAGTGGATTTGCCTCCTTTTGCTTGGCTTGTGCTTCCAATTGAATTTATATTCATTTCGTCGAGTCGAAACTGAATCAATATATTTTAATTAGAAGGAAAAGTTAAAATTTTTTTGAATATCTCTCAAGGTTTTTTCCTTATAATTAAATCCCTTTTCGAAGAGAAGGTAGTTGAATCAAGCCTATTATGAAGTTATTATGAATCTGCCTCCTGCTTTGCCCTCTTAGCCGAGACAGATGATGATTTCTAACTATCTATTGAATTCTGAATATTTATGAAAAAACTAGGAGACTCATAGACAGGCAATGAGAGCATATATATATTTATGCATATAACAGCACTAAATAGCAGTATGGCATTCATTTCTTTTCATCTTCTTCTCACTTTTTTATGTTTACACAACATTATTCTCAGGGTTCATCTGAATAGACTGATCGTCGCCGAATTGCGTTGATCTTCGGCTGTCAATTGAGAGCTTCTTTTGGATTTCAAGGGCCTGGGTGTAATATTCATCAGCTTTGTCTTGCTCTCCGATCTTTTCGTACACTTTCGCAAGATTGATTAGTGCCTGGGATTTTTCAAACTTGTCCTTGGCATAAAGTTTATTGATCATTCCCAATGATTTTTCCAATGATTCTCTTGCTTTATCAAACTCACCCATCTTTTGCAACAGATTACCCTTGTTATGCAAGCTGGTTGCCATGTCAGGATGATCGTTTTTCCCGAATATCGTAGAGAGGAGATCCAGGCACCTTTGCAAATTATCCATGGACTTTTTAGTATCACCCAAGCTGTTGTAGACCTCACCGATATTATTGTATGTAATTGCCGTCTCGAGATGCTTCTCGCCGTAGATTTTCTTCTGCATGGTGAGACTGTTCGAAAGATTCTCGAGCGCTTCCCTATGTTTGCCCATTATCTCATAGGTCGAGCCGATATTATTCAGCAAGGCAGCAATTGAAGGATGCTCCTTATGATAGATCTTCTTAGAGATTTCCAGTGCTTTGGTATAGTAGACTATCGCCTCTTCAGCCCTTCCCATGTTTTGGTAGATGTTCGCGATGTTATTGAACGAGATACCCACGGCTGGGTGGTCTTCTCCAAAGAGATTTTTCCTGATCTCAAGAGACTGCATGTGGCATTCAAGAGCTTTCGGCTGCTCTCCAAGCTTATGATAGGCAACACCCATATTATTCAGTGTTGTAGCAACGTCTGGATCGTCGTCTCCGAGCTCTTTCTTACGGATCGCTAGAGCTTGCTCGTAATAAGTGAGCGCTTTAGCATTATCACCTATATGAGAGTTGACGGTTCCGAGATTATTCAAAGCATTCGCGACTTCAAGGTCTTCTTCGCCGTAAGCTTTGCGCTTGATTTCCAGTGCCTGCTCAAATTTGACGAGCGCTTCCTGGTACTTACCAGTCTGATCGAACACACCTCCCATGTTGTTGTAGATGGTGCCTATGAACGGATGGTTTTCACCGAAGAGTTTCTGCATGCTGTCTATGGCCTTCTTGTAGTAGTCCATTGCTTTCTTATAGTCCGCGACGAGACTAAAAGCAAATCCGACGTTATTATACGAGCAAACTATATCATAATTGGCCGTTTTGAAGTTCTTTCTACGAATATCCAAGCACATTCTGTGTCTCTCAAGCGCTCTAGGGTAATTGCCCAGTGCTTGGAAGACAAGTCCTTGGTCATTGGCGATCTGAGCTTTGAGAAGGTCGTCCCACATCTCCAGTTTCTCTAATATTGCGTCAGCCTTTTCGTAATTTATCATAGCAAGATCGTAATCCTGCTCGTTACGATACAGTGATCCGAGATTATGGTAGCATTCGGCTTCTTGATAGGAATCTGGACCGTTATGGTTGATGAAGATATCCTTCGCTTTTTCAATGAGCTCCTTCGCTTGCTCGAACTCGTCCCTGGAATCACAGATCAAACCGAGAGACAGCAAGCAGAAGCCGATGCTCATATCTTTTTTCTGGTCCTCAGACAGGGTTTTGTAGGCCTCTAAAGCCTTTTCTAACATCTCTTCAGCAAGATCAATCTCGTTTTTGGCTCTATAGCACTCTCCAATCTGGAAAAGCGTCTTCGCGACCTCTGGGTCGAGGTCCCCATGGATATCTCTGCGGACCTTTAGTGCTTTGGTGAATGACTCGAGTGCGCTGTCCATATCATGGATTTTGTAGTAGACTAATCCGAGAGAGTAGTTCAAGGAACCGACCTGAGGATGCTTTTCGCCGTATAACTCCACGTAGATCTTCAAGGAAGTTGTATAGTCCTCAATGGCTTGCTCCAACTGACCCATTGACTCTGAGATCATACCGATGTTGTTGAGCAGAGTTGCTACTGTCGGATGCGTCGCGGTATAGATCTTCTCGAAAAGCTCTTTGGACTTGCTGTACTTTTCAAGTGCTTGCTGATTCTTTCCTTGCAGCTTGAGCAGCGTAGCGATATTGTTATAACAGGTGGCGACTGTTGGATGGATCTCACCGTGCTTGCTCCTGAATACCTTGCAAGACTTCTCGTAGTACTCGATTGCTGTATTGTAATCCTTCTGATTCTTATAGATTGCTGCTATGTTACTAAGCGTAGCAGCGACCTCAACTGAATTCTCTCCAGTCAAGCGAGATTGCATTTCCTGTGAGGCTTTATAGTACTTCAACGAGTCCTCAAAGAGTCCCATGAGGTACAATAGCCCAGCAATATTATTCAGCGAGTTAACCAAAAGCAGATGGTCCGCACCATTATAAATCTCATTTCTAATCTCGTAGGCTTTGTAGAACGCATCAAACGCTTTCTCATAGCTCATCGTGTCCTTATAGATCGCACCAATTGAGTTGTAGATGCCTGCAACTTCTGCTGACTTCTCACCGTCAAGTAGCAGCTTAATCTTCAACGCTTTCTCATAGTGTGCCAACGACTTGTCATTTTCGGTTTTCGCGTCGTAGACTGTTGCCAGATTGATATGTCCAGCGGCAACGAGAGCATGCTTATCGCCTTCGTTCTTTATGTAAATGTTCATAGACTCTTGGTAGTTACTGATAGCCTCGTCATAATGCTCAAGTTTGTAGTTCAGCGTACCGATGTTATTAAGCAGAGTCGCTACATGGTTATGAGTCGGACCATATAGCTCTTTAAAGAGCAGTAAAGCGCGCTCGTAGTACTCCAGTGCTTTTTCCTTCTCGTCAAGCATCTTGCAGACCGTACCGATATTATTTAGTGAGGTTGCTACTGATGGATGGTTCGGGCCGTAAGCTTCTTCGAATATTTCGAGCGACCGCTCGAAGTTTTCAAGGGCGAGTTTGTTTTGGTTAAGGTTCTTATACAATGAACCGATAAAGTTGTAAGACACGCCGACTTGAATGTCTTTTTCTCCGAAAATGGCTTTCTTTATCTGAATGATTTTTCTGAAGAACTCCAGGGATCTCTTGTATTCTCCAATAGCTTCGTAAGCAAGCCCCATGCGTTCCATATTGAGCACCATTTCAGGGTGATAGGTTTCATAAATCTTTTGTCTTATCGACTGAGAGGCCTCCAAGCACTCAAATACTCTCTTATAGTCTTCAGATAACTTGAAGATTTCTGCGAGACTAATCAGAATTCCGGTGTTCATGCAATGGAAATCGCCTTGGTAAATGTTTCGAGCTTGATCCAGAGCATCATAGTAGTACACGAGCGCCGTTTCAAGGTTGCCGTGGGTTGCTCGCTCGATTTCTGCGTTGAGCAGCGATTTGACCATATCGATGAAAGTGTTTTGGAATGGGTTTGGCGCTGAGATGGTCTTGAATTTATCGCGGAGTGCGAGGAGCTTCTTGTCGTCCTTTCCTTTGTACAGGTGGTAGAAATTTACCAACACAGTTGAGATATCCAAAAAGTCGAGCTCAGATTTTGTGTTGTAGAGTTCGTCGAGGAGTTTCTCGGCAGCTTCAAATTTATGTTGAAGCCGCAGGACCGTGGCGTAAGCGATTTTTGCTTTTTGGAAAAGCGGTCGACATTTATGATTCGCGAGCAACTCAGTTCTAAGTTCAAGGAACATTTGCACTGTCTGTTCGGCTTCTTCTAGATTCCTAACCTTAATATAGTGATCGACGAGGTTAACCGTGGCGACTGCTTCACCTTCATAATCACCTTGCACAATAAACGCTTCCACGGCCATCTGATAGTTTTCAGGTGCCCATTCACGACGATTCAAAATGTCGTAAGCTCTTCCGACTTTAGCGCTGACCTTAAGTTGACTGACCATTTCGTGATACTTGAGGCTCGATTCATTGATGGTTTTGATCACCCCCTCGTCACCCAAGTCAGTAATGATCTGTTCTTGAATGTCAGTCAGATTCAGCGGTTTCGTTTCTTTATGCTCAGCAAGCTCAGCTAATATTCTTCTAAGATGCTTTACGACATTGGGGTACGTTGGTTCGTATTTCGCGCAAGCTGCTTCAAAAGCTTCAGGAGTATCGATCTCCAAATCAAGGGTCATCGACATGACTTTCAACACGATTTCAACGGCGCAGAAGACATTAATGAGCTGTTCGTGGAAGATATGGTCAACATGCGAGCTCGGTTTCCCTGTCACGCTGACAAACTTACGCTGCTGCTTCTCTCGCCTTGTCATTTCTCCAGCATAATGAAGCTCAGGTCTCAGCCAGAACATGAAGTTCTTCTCTTCATACAAAAAGCAGCAGTGTTCCCAGTGCAAGATCAGCTTCACTTCCGCCTTGACCTTGTAAAGCTCGACGACGAGATTAGTAATTTTCTTCATGAGCGAGAGTAACTGAACTTCGCGGAGAGGCTTGTTGAATCTCTTTCTCAGGGGCAAGACGACGTTCAAAGGATACAGCTTCTTGGTTTCGAAGAGCATCACCTGGAAGATTGTGGAGATGTAGTCGTTTTTGGGGTCTTTGGCTTCGAGCATGGTCGATCCCAAACATTTTACTATATTAGGGTCATTCAACTTTGTGTTCAGAAGCACGAACATCTCGTTGAGAGCGATGGTGTTCTCGTAGTTCACGAGCTGGTTCTCTTTCCCTTGAAGGATGAGGCAGATCGGCTGGTCTTTGATTCTATCTTCGGCCTCGAGAGCCAAACAATGGCCGACTTCGAACTTCAAACTCTTCAATTCGATATTTTCGTAGTTATATTCCGAGGCAAAGGTTATCTTTATGTTCTTCGTGTACATTTCCTTCTTCTACTTATATTTTCAATGGAGTTGGCCCACAAATAAAACCGAATTATGAAATTGTTTATATTATCTCCTATTTGCTGATTCTGAGTTTAATCACGTGAATTAAATTCCACGGCTCATCTGAATTTGGAATGTGCATACAGTAATAATAATTTGTGCTTCTCTTTATTTGCCAAAGTATAAATCGAAAACCAACAATTATAGGAAAGGAAAGCCGCCGAAGAGGTCTGTCTCTTTTTTTTATTCGAGAAATAAAGCTCTCTAGGACTTCCTTAGCGAAATTTATTGTGTACCATATTGGCAGAAAAAAAAAAACCGGAAAATTGTGTTGGTTGAATGGGAAATGTTTTTCATACGACGGTGATGAGGCTCCCGTTTATTTATTTAGTGCTAATGGTTATTCATTCCTCAAACTTAATTATATGTGATGTGATTCAGCACGTATTTATTACAATAAGCAATATATCGAGGCAGAAGTGGCGGTATATAGAGGGGATAGATATGATTAAATCGTTTCGAGGAAGCCGATTGTTTTGGTCGCCATCTCGATCTGTTCCATCGATAGCTTTCGCAAGAGATCATCAGTCAATTTAACCTTCTTCTCTGGTTCAACATAGTCACCTTCAATGATCTTCCAACCGAGAGCTGTAGCAAATGCCTTCGCGTCATCCAAGCTATTGAATTAAATGCTTTCATCATGATATCAGAAAAGAAGAGTACTTAAGATCAACGATGGTAACAAACTCTTTCAGGTGGATATTCACGTAGTTGTTGGCAATTAACGATGCGACATGGCCTCTGGTAATCGCAACAGCTGCTTCCGAAAGGAGTTTGATGTGTGGGTTTTCAAATGCCTTCAACGCGTCCTTTAGAGTCTTCAGGATGCTTTCAAACTCGTTGTTTATGATTTTCACAAAAACGTTGAAGAGGCCCTTTAGCTTGGTCGAGGATTTGACCTTCGCCTATTCGAAAATAATGTCAAAGATGAGTGGATTCTGGTGGGCTTACTGGCATCCTTTTCCAAAGGAACTTTGCATTAACTGAGTCAAAAATCAACAAATGAGCGAGCAAGTGTAATGCGCCGATGTCTTCAGTGTAATCATCGACATTGATCTAGCCAATAGCAGGTTCTGATGAGCACAAGATGAAATATTAGGTCTTTACTGCAGGCTCCATCTCAAACTCATCCAAAAGCTCGACAAATGCGCTGTAATTGGATGTTTCTCCTTTCGCAATCTTATTTAACTGAGCCGCGATTCTTTTGTTGTAATCTTGAAGGACTTCTTTTTGCTGCATTTCTTTGGATTCTGTCGGATAAGTCTTATAAATTATTCTCTTAAATTAGCAAATAAAGTATTTATACAGATTTTCTGGTGTTCATCAGTCAAAATATAATTTCTGAAGTTTCGAGCTTGATCCCCTTTGGTAATCTAATGAAGATGTGAGGCTAGAGCCAAGCATGGTCTTTTTGAATTTTTAAATATTTCCTTGAGAATTTTTACTGGCTGCGCTGCTTCCTGTGCCTCTTCTCGTTGAAGTTTTAGAGGAGTTTAATAATCAAGCTTATTGAGTTTATTTCACCAGGACAAAAAGCGAAATGTCTTCTCCTCGAGTGCTACCTGTCAGCCGAGCGCAGCTTACGTTGCAGCAGCTCGAGCTCTCTCCTATCGAAAAGTTTACTAAATATGGTATGAGCCTCCAAGTCAGATTTTAGTAATATTCGTAATGGATAATTTTAGGACAGTTCCCTTACAAATTCATCATTCACCTCCTCTTGATCGTATTTACTACTGTCCAACTGCTCCAGCTAGCAGATACGGCATCCCAGTACAAAAAACCCGTAATTGATGTTTTTAAATTCCTGCTCACGGTAAGAATACCCACTTTGTTATGCTTATCGCTCAATACATGGTGTCTAGGGATCTACGGAAGCTGAATTCACGACGAGGATCTACACATTAACCGATTTTCAAGAGCATCTGGTCAATCTGACCGAGGTTATTGAGGATTCTCCTAGATTTAGCTAATATGCATCTGTTGCTCTGATAGACATTCAACAAGCTTAACGAGAATGTGTTTAACACGATCGACACCAGCGGCTCGCAGTATCAGCTCGAAGTTTATTTCTCGGATTTCGACGTGTTGAGAGTAAGCAATGAAAGCTTATTGCCTTTAAATTTACGAACGCTGGAAATAGAAAGAGACACCGTTTGTGTATAACATCGATATCAATAAAGGAATTGAAGAGCCATTTGATGTGAACAACTTAACTGAGTTGAAGCGATTTGTCCAAGGAGTTACGAAATTCAATTTCAACGCTTCTAAAATCATCTCCATTTCAACCCTGAACCCTTCTGACCCGGCTCTGTGTTTCAACTGGACCATCAACCTGCAGTATACATTCGCGGCGCTTTCGCATATCGAATCGTTGCTTGTAATGGACTCGACGTTCTGTCAAACAGATCAGATAAATGTCACAAATGTCACCAACGAAAATCCGACTTTCGTAATGAACTATTTAGTGGGATTTATTCTGATGAGTGTTTCTACTATAGTTAAGAGCCAGAAGGAGGATGTTAGGAGGAGGTAATAAGTCGTTATCTGAAGGACCGTTCGGAAATAACTTGTGGATGTTGCACGTAATCGTTCTGGTGCTGGCCTGTTGTTCGCTGTACCAAGCATGGTATCATATCTATAAGATGGGTGTCATGTACATGCATGCAAGGGCAGCTCGCTCGAAGAGTCTCTATCGCAGAAAGTTCGTTTATTCTCGTTTATTATTCATATACCTTACTCCTATTTATTTAGTGAGACAGATGATGACTTCAACACGCCTTGGGAAGAGCTCTCTTTTACTCAAAAAATCAAATTCTTTAACTTTTCGCTCGGTGTGATTATCGTTGGAAATTGCTCACAGATCATCGGATCGGCCATCGCTTTAGTCGAGATCCGTATTCCTCCAACAATTGTCGATGTGACTATGTTCAACACGAAGATTTCGCTCATTGGATTTGGATGTATGTGCGCCTGGATGATGATTATTTACTATCTCGACTACAATGAGAGTTTCCAATCGACCACTAGGATCATCAAAAGCTCATCTATTGCATTCATTAAGTTCTTAGTCGGTGTCATCCCAGTGTATATGGCTTTTGTTTTCCTTGGGCGCTGCTTGTTCTGGAAATATACCAAGTTCGAATCAACCAACCAGGCCGTCGTGGCGTTATTCGCTATTATCGCTGGTGATATTATCGATGAGACTTACACGGATACCTCGGGCGAAGGAATCATCTCTGCAATCTATCTCACGACTTTCATTATTCTCTTCATGGGGGCGGTTCATAACGTTATCATTTCGATCGTATCCGATGGGTTCAAGAACAAATTCCTTGAAGAGAGGTACCAGAAGCTCTTCAATTTGTATGCGCTGGGACAGAGTCCAAAGTCTGAAGTCGTTGAGGCTGCTAGCATACCTGAGTTAGAGTAAGCAAAACCTTATGACCCTATTCCTCACTTTATTCTCTTAGCCAACAAGACTCGCAGAAAAAACCTAAAAAAGACCCTCTGTCCATGCTGATACCTTATCTGAGCCAGAATATTGAAGGCTCTTTAGACGATAAGTTCAGGGAGAAGATGGAGACCATCGAAGCAGAGAAGAACCGCAGTAAGGATTGTCTCTCTTTACTTGAACTAACAATGGAATAAGTTCTCTACCTATTGAATGACAGGACTCAAGAGATCGAAGATACTCTCGAAAAAATGAAGGAGCTTGTGAACTACTTCCTTGAAGAAGAACAAAGTAAATATTTTCGTAGATTAGGGTCTGAAGTTACGCGATTAATAGGCAAGGAGACTAAGAAGAAGATTAAAGCGTCCTATATCAAATACCTGGTTTCAATCAACTACTATATCAAGAAAGAGATCAAGGAGAAGGTGTTTCCACCAGTTGCCGACGGCAAGACCGAAAGCAAGCTAACCCTTGAGCAAATGGACTCTCTAAAGTCACCGAAGCTAAAACCGAAAACAACAATAGAGGAGGAAGAGGAAAAGAAGGCTCAATAATGGTTGTCTATAACTGAAGTAGGAATCAAATTTTATCTTAGAGATGATTTTAGATGTCTAATGGACGCAATACCGTATCTTGTACTTGCTCTTTTAATGTTGTAACCGTCGCTCTATTTTTCAGAAATAGAAGTAAGGCTTTACATATTCTATCCATGAAAAGAGAACCGAATTACTCTTCAATTCTTCTCCTTAAGCACACTCTAATAAGGCCCTTATTGTTAAATTTAATATATACATATATCTATCTATCAATAAACCCATGATTAGAGCAATGAAAAGCATGAAATGAGGACATTATATTCGATTACTGTGAATAACTGGTTCCATTATCAGGTGATGTTAATACTAGGAAGTTGTTTACTATCTATTTTTCTATTTTTCTTGATTTTAAGTTCAAAGGTCACAGCTACTTGAGCACATAGTAAACGACTCAATTATGAATGCATAGAGCAATACAAGGTCGTACGCAAACGTAATATGAACTCTCAAACAGTTTTATCATTGTGGTGGAAGATAATCTTCGGCCAGATAAGCAAAGTCTGGGTTGAAAGTCTCCAAGAGGGTCTTTCTCTTCTCAGGTAACTCGAATCTCTTGAAGGTTTTGTTATTAGAAGTCTTGAACAGCTCAACGGCATCGATCATTTTTCTGGCTAAGAGGTAATCTCCGAAATAATGAGCCTTGAACTCCACGCCGCGCATCTCAACAGGATCTTGTGGCTCGCTTCCTCTGAATTGTCTTTCAACTTCAGGGAAGAATTTTGGAACGTATTTCTCATAAAGGTTGACATATCTGAATCTTAGTTTTGGTTTCAAGTACCAATCGCTAAAGGAGTGAGTGATTAGTTTGACGGGGGATTTTAGAGCTAAAAGAAATTACGTCCAAACAGTAGAAACTTTCAATGGGTTGGCTTGGCCGTGGTGAAGTTCAGGGTAAATTTCACCGTTTCTGGCGATGTTAACGTCACTGCTGAAGGAGTTGTAGAGCAGTTTGAAGTAAGCATCGAAAAATCCTGCAGGATCGACGACGACGGTTGGAAGTTGGTACATGGCGGCTTCAGCAACGGCATCACCGTTCATCACGAGACCCAAATCACCTGCCTATTAGAATTGTTGATTATTCGATGTTACGAAACAAATGATTACAGCAAGCGCACTGTATTTGTCAGCTTCGGTCTCAGTAACAATGACTTGGCAAGGCCAGGTGTGGCTGTTAATGAATTCTTTAATCTCTCTTCCTCGGTCTGAATTACCAAAATTTAATTAAAAGGGCCATTAACAAAGATTTTTTCATTACTCTCTTCAGTGGTGATAACGAGGGCGAAGTTTTCTTTAGCGACAGCTCTCTCACCTTCAGTGAATTTCTTTAAGAACTCGGTAACACTGCCGTGGATCAAAGGCATGGCAACCTTGATCTCCTCGCTTGTGTTTCCTAGTTAAAGGCGCCTTTAAAGCCACCGTTTATAGAGGCAGTTGATCATACCTGGGAGAGTGAAGAAGACGGTAGCAGTATCGCTAAGTTGATGCTTCTTTCTAAATCTGAGTCCTTCCTCATGGACAAGACCCTCAACGATCTCTTGGTTATATTCTTCGTTTAGGAAGATGGTGTTTTCCTTGACCAGCTTCTCGTACTCAGGTGAAGTTCTGTAGAGATAAGCGAGGGCTTTTTGTGCTGGCCACTTTCCGACGTAAGTGGAAGGGAATTTGAACTTTTGCCAATTGACAGGGTCTCTTGGGACGGTGTAGAACATGTGGTCGAGCCATTCTTGGGTGCTTCTGTTCATGTTCATGACCAAAGAGTCGTAGTAAGTTGTTGGTGGTTTCATCAAGCCACGGTCGTGGTATAAGTCTATATCGCAGTGAAAACAGCTTATAACACATTGTTTTGGACATTATTACTGTTGAGCTGCTTGTAGAATTTGTTCATGAAGAACAGGTTGCCCAAAACAAGGTAGATATCAGGCTGGAATTCTAAAATCTCTTGAAATCCGTTCTTTCTTCCTCCTGTGATCTGTTTAGCGAATAGATAAGCTTAGCTTTAGCTCTATAGAAGAATGGTTAATTACCGCCTTCATAGCATTGTAATTGGCAATCTTTGTTGGGAGTGTTGGCACGTGGTAAATTTTTTCGAGATGAGCAGTTGAGTAGTTTTTATAAGGGTAGAATGGCTTGTCTCTGAACAGGTTGACGTCGATCAGACTGCCATTGAGGTCTTCCTCCTCCATTCTCGACCTATTTAGGAGCAGTGAGACTGAGAATTCCCATTGGAAAGCTTACCCTCCGATTCCGATGAACTCAACAGGCTCCTTGGACAGCTTCTTAAGGTTCTTCATGATGACGGACCCTTGATAGTCAAAGGAGGGGCCGCCTGCAACGATGCAGACTCGAGTTGCAAACGATCTTCTCAACTCGTGATGAAGCATTTATTAATTGAAATACAATTCTAATTTGTTTTTTTTCTAATTCCTGCTCAACTAAAGCTCTGCTTATTAAATCAGTACACTAAAATATTAAAAAAGAATAAGCAGACTAATCCGCGTATCTTTCTGCAATGTCAAAAGTGTATTATGAATCAGGTGAAGACGTCGATTTCGACACTCTTAACGAGCAATTAATTAAGTCTGTCTACGAATCCAGACCTCTGAAAGTAAAACGCTTGCAATTGCTATTTTAATTTGAAAATTACGTTGATAATTAGGGTACTGATGCGATTGAAGTCGTTGAGATATCTGCGTCGCAAGCTTATGGGACTTATGCTAAAGGTGAATAATAACTTTTTTTCAAACAGATGAGTGAGTTGGGGTAGGTTCCACGAGAATCGGGGTTGAAGGAAGAGGGCTAGCTCACGAGGAAACACCTGCAGAGAAGATTGCGAGAATGAAAAAGGAGCTCAGCGCGCTGGAGAGCGAAATGGCAGAGATTATAAAAAAGGTATATGGAGAGTCTAGAAACCTCTTTTTTTTATAACAGAATAATTGTAGGAAGGTGAGAATAATACTGCGAACGTGGAGCAGGAGCAGAAACATCTCAGCGAGATCAAAGCAATGCAAGAGAACATTAACAATGTTTTAAAAAATCCTGGTAAGCTGGTTGTTGTTGTAATTCGCTGAAGTGAATATCAATCATCATTTATTAGATTTTAAACGACTCCTGGATTCAAGCCATGTGGATGACGAGAGCAAGAGCACACTATTTAACATTACATCGCAAGTCAGAGAGCATCAAGCGGAAGCGCTGATTTCAAAGCTCCAGGTACAGAACGAATCACCTTGATGTCGTTTTAATTGTTTGGGACAATTAGACGATGAGTAATATTCCTGGAGAACAAACAAACGTCGTGTTTCAACTGCATTTGGATAAGAAATCAGCAGAGATAAAGCAGGCGATTAAATCCGATGATCTTGAACGCAGGATCAAAAACTTAGAGAAACTTCTTGGGACAACCTCGGTAGGGAAAAAGTTTATAATTTTGTGTGCTGACACAGTAAATGAAAAATTTTCAGGTTCAAGATGATGTCGTAGGGAGGTTAGAGAAAGCGCAAAAGGTCATGGATACGCTAGATGAAGGAAGTATTGACGCATTTGGCAAGAAGATCAGCTCGGTTGCCAATGACTTAGACATCCTAAACTCAAGAAAACAGCTGTTAAATGTGAGTCCGGAAAATTTAGAGAAGGTAAATTTATTAGCGCCGTTAAAGCGGTTCACAGATGTAAAATAGCTGGATAAATTATATGAGACTTTTAAAACAATCCAACCGACTGCAGAGGAAGTGCATCAAATAATCGACAGACTCGAGTGTTTGAAGCTGGTGCATGAGGAATGCGCTTTGATTAATGAGAAATTCAAAAATTTAAAGGACCTTGAAACAAATCTTCTGGCGAAGCTCTCAGAGAACCAAGATGGCCTCTCTAAGGTAAAATATATATTTCTTGATAAAGAAGCTTATATTGATGCTGGCAGGTGTCTACAAACTTCTCCGTAAATGTTGAAACGATTAACAACAATATTCGAAATCTTGAAGAGCGTATTAGCAAACTATAAACAAACCAATTTAGTTTTCAAGTTTTTAGTATCAGCGATTTGCTTTATATTTCTGCTCCGCTCATTACTGCTTTTTATCATTATCCAATAAAACATTTAGCAGTAAGAAGGCAAAGATCAAAATGTTTAGCTAACTTATAAAGCTGATGAGAATTTTCCGTCCTGATTAGATTAGATCTGTAAAACTAAGTTGAGAAGAGAGAAACGACATATATTTTGAAATGAAATATTTTTTTTTTAATGTTTACAGCGGCTCCAACACACTGGGTATCTATTCCGGGTGTCCACAATGAAAAGTTAATATTCATCCTGTCAAATCCTTAATCTATGATAGATAATCCATGCCACGTCATTTAATGATATGCAATCAAAGTCCCATTTCCTATTGTTGTCCATCTTCTTTGGGTGTCGGTTTCTCATGTCTCTCCTTATCAGCTGGCTTTTTGAAGTCTTTGGATGAAGTATGAGTCAAATGCGGTCCATGCGCCGTCGGTTTTACGACGAGCTTCTTCATCTTTTGCTTTGCCTTCAGAGCTTTATCCTTATCAACATACTTCGATTCTCTTGTAAATATCGCTTTTATTGCTCCCAATACTTCGGCTTTGGGGAACAGATCCGCTGGAAGTATCATCTCATATTCTATGCCTCTCTTCTCGCAGGCCACAATAAAGCATCCCAATGCGAGGTAAGTATGCGGATACATGAAAATAAAATCATCAAAAAAGCTTTTCCTTATCAACTCATACGATTCCGTACGAATTGCTGCATAATTTTTCTCCTGACTCTCAGGAAGTTTATCCTTAAGCAAGAGCAGCAAACTCTCCAGAGGCGTGAACACATGGTAGACCTTCAGCTCGAAGTTAATTGTCTTGAGTATTCTGAGTTCAATATGTTCGAATTCTTTGAAATATAAGAATAGAACCGTTAATAGTAATTACTCTCGAACTTGGTGTCTTTTAGAGTCTTCGCGACTCTCTCAACGTCTGTATGTATTTCTTCAATTTTACACGCGATATAAATACAAGGTCTTATATAGTTCGCTGGATCATCATCATCGATAAATATCGGTCTATAGAGGAAGAATCTCTTAAAATAGGCGATTGCCACAGCCTTATGCTCAATTAAGAGTCTGAATGATTTTTGAGTAAAATACCTCGACTTTGTGAGGGAAAACACCCTCGCATAAAGTAATGAGTTGCCATATGTAAAAGTTCAGGATAGCTGATTCGTCCTCTTTGTCAACGATCTTTGGGAAATTGCTGAGATAAGAAGGGATTTTTATTCAAATTACTTCGGCATCAGAGCTAGGATTGTGGTGCAGGATTTTTTGGTAGTGAGTTAAGTATTTCTTGGTTCTATTCTCGTGGATCTTATCAAGTTTCTCTTGGTTTTCGAAAAACACCCAGTTTTTATATTGCGATGTCTTTTCTAATGTTGGTAGCATGTTAATTGGTATTTATCCTCGCTCTGAGCTATGAATTGCCTTTGATTCTTTTGATTTTCCAATAAATCTTAGATTATTATAAACTTTATCTCACTCTATATAAACTTCAAAGCAGCTAATTTGTTCCAAAGTAACAACAACATAAAAAATTTTGAATCCTCAAAAAGATTACGAAGAGATGGATCATCGCTTTAATGAAGTGGCCTTATTCGCAGCCTAATACCATAAATTTGTCTCTCTCTCTTAACTTCTATAATTATTATTCAGAGAAGAATCTAGGTTCTTTTACTCGAAAAGAAAGATTTTATTTATGTTATCTTAGCAAAGTTTATCCTCTTTTTTTTCATTACGATTAATTTGCTTATCTCTCTGTTTGAATATAGATATTATGTAGTTTTAGACGAAGCCTCATCTACTTACATATCTGTAGAGGCAGTCAGTGCAATTTCGTTTAAAGCTCTGATTGGCACTTTCGACAAAAAGTATCGAATGAATAATTGAGAGCTTTGCAAACTTCGCATTTTTTCTGGCCTGCCAGTCTGAGAGTATCTATCGACGCTCCAACCCGTCTTATGTTGAAACCCGCTCTTTTGCCTTGACCTTGCTCCTCATCGCTTCTAAGCTTAGTCGGTGAGCCCTCAGTCTTCTGGACTCCGTAGTGAATGTCGTATTCTGCCCAGTCAATCTCGGGGAAAATCTTTGCAATTGTCAGCAAAGTACCCGTAGAGTTGGGACGTAACGTGACTTGGAATGATGATTGAGGCACTCTGAAATTAGGGAAATCGTTCGTCTTTGGGACTATCATCATATTGACGGTGTATGTGTCATTCGTGTTATTCACCGCAATGAATCTTCGAAGCATAGGATTCAACTCGTACTCAAAGGTTGGGCCTTCAAGTTCAACCTCTTCGTCGTTTTGTGCTTCAACGACTTGGACTGGGCTTGTGTTCTCCTGGACTTGTTCCGGCTGTGTTTCTTGGGTTGACTGAGTCATTTCAGCTGTCGTTTGAGTTGGAGGAGGTTGTTGTCTTCGAGGCTCATCTAAAGGAAGTTAATATAAGAAACAGGGAAGATAGTGGAGATATTACCATCCTGCTGGATGCTTTCTTCGACTGGTTCAGGCTCTCTTCTCTTTTCTGGGCCTTGGGAAATAGTATTCATTTCGATTACCGCATGGTCAGCGACTCTAACGCGCTTTTTAGGACCTTCGTAATCTGCGCTGTCGGTATCTCGGTCATTGGATGAAGCTGCTGCAGCTACTTGACGAACTGGTCTTTCACGGATGACATTTTGGGCGTCATTTCCATAAGATCTTGGTTGAATGAAGTGAGCAAGCGCGGAATCAGGCTTGACGAGCTGAGCGCTGAAATAATTACCCTCCAAAACTGATGATGGGAAAGCTTTGTTCGTCAATCCGGTGGGAAGGCTCTCTGTAATGTAAACATGCAGCTGAGATTCAATAATAGATAGACCATGATCTCCTCCTCCAACGAGGGGAATTTCTCTCAGTCTTACTTGCTCTTTTGTTTCTCCGATAATATATACAGGCGTATAGTTCTTCAAGACCGCGTTAACATCATTGACTTGCTTCGATTCTTCTTTATTCTCAGCGATCTCGCTATTTTCGGCCTTTGGTTCTTGCTCTTCAGGCTTAGAACCTTTGTTTACGCCACCTCGGAACTTTGCAATAATTTCTTGGTTATGAGCGATTCTCTTATTCAGCTTCTCTTCAAACGAATTGAACAGCTTAAGCGCTTCATTTCCAGCTTCCTCCTTCGGGTACCCTCCATAGTAATACCTCTTGGCATCAGCGATGTAATTCTCAATGAAAGGCCTCATCCAATCCGAGAATTTGGCATAATTGTAGCTTGGAGGCGGAAGACTGGCAAAGTATTCAAATACAACAGGGTTCAATTCACAAAGGATCAACACCTGACGGAGGCACACAAGGCAAAGGTTTTCAAGTCTTCGCCTGTTTTGAATGATTAAATTAAGAACGGAAGTGCCTTCGCTGAGATTAAGCGTCGTTTCGTAGTTATATACGACTTCGTCAATGGCAGTATTGCCATACACGCCGAATGAATCGGGCGCGTTTCGAATCGGTTGAGATACTGGCTGAGGGAAACCAAGCATCCATTCGATACGTCTCATCTGGAGAGAGTCATCAATGTTCAGGAAATACGTCATCGCCTCAAGGTAGGGCTTAGCTTCATCAAAGTTCGCCTTGTTAAGTCCTCGCAGGATCATCAGCGCCAAACTGTAAGAGAAATCTTCCATTTCGAATGAGAAATGCTCTACAAGGACTCCAAACGCGGTGGGGTCGTACTTCTCACTCATTACCTTATCGAAGAAATCAGAGCAGTCGAGACATTTATTGTCGTTGGGGCTGAGCTCAAATTGCTATTTGTGTTGTTAGATAACAAAATTTTTACAAAAGAAAGTACCTCAAGATTCTGTAATACCGTGTTGGGCAGTTTTCCTGAAGCGTTGTTATTAGGCTTCGATCTTCTAATGAGAATAGCGATCGTTTGGATGAGAGGATCAAACTCAGGATTAGTGTAACGGTTGCCCATGCTATGCTTATGTTCGGAGATCTCGTTGCCAAGAGGAGATTTTTTCTCAAGGAAGAAGTCAATCAGCAATGAAATCATCTGTTTCTGATAGAGGTATCTGACTTGTGGAGTGCCAGCATAAGCAAAGTCTCTCCAGAACTCGAAGTATTGTCCGAATTTCGTCCAGCTCTTTGCAACGTCGATTGGCATGATGTTGAAGAGCATATTTAAGAATTTGACGATGTTATATTCGATTTGAAGAGGACCTTTCTCTGGAGCCTTCTCGATTTCGTCTTCCTTTCCTTCGAATTTCTTGAGAGACAGATCGAACCCATGGAAGGAAATGATGACGTTGATGGCATGGAGAATGACTTGGCTGATGTTTGAGCGGACAGTTTTGTCTGAGCAGGTGAGGATCAATTCTACGGTGTATTTGAGGTCCTTAAGAACGACCTTTTCAAAGAATTCGTAAGCGGACTCAGGTACAACGGTCATCAGTTGCTTCATGACTTTGCTGATCTCATTGATTTGCTAAGATAAATGGTATTAGCACTTAGATAGAAGGAGAGATTTGGTTACGCTGTTGTCATATGCTCTGGCGAGGAGCGAATAGACGAGATTAGCTAGGATTTTGATGATGGTGAGATAGCTTTCCTTGCTTTTTTCTGGGATGTCTTTATAGCCTTGGTAGATAGAGTTCTTGACATTCTGATCTGTTAATTCTGGCAAATTAATCGCGTTGCACACATCCCTGATGAACTTAAAGAAGTCATCATTGTATAAGTGACGCTCGAACATGAACTTATGGTTATCTTCCCATACTTTCTATTAATTTGTTATAACTTTAGACAAATGGCTAGAAGATGATTAATGGTACCTGATAGACGTTAGAAGGAACGAATTTCTTAACCGAATAATAGTCAACCTCATAGACTTCATGCGGCTTAACGTCCTTCTCTTCAATGTTCAGTTCAGCCTGATGAACCTTGAACTTGTCGGAATTTGCAGGGTTTTTGAGATCAAGAGAACTCTCGAGGAACTCAGCTTCGCTCTTTTCATAGACTACCATTTGGACAGGATCTTTGACTACTCTTTCGTAAACAAGAATGTACGCGTTCTTTGAATTATCCCTCCCAGCCTTTCCCCATCCCCAGCTGTCGTCAGATGTATCAGAGGACGCGCCTCCAAAGCATTCGCTTTCGATGTTCTTCACGTCAAAGTCTCTGATAGTAGAGTCGTTAAACTCTAACCATTTGTTCGGTGTGTTTTCTTTCCTTTTGCTGGGGTCACCTCTATTGGTGTTAATATATGAGTAGTAGTGACCAAAGTCAGCCGTTCCGGTATGCACCACGATACCTGCCAAACGATATTCATAATACTCTTTTGGATGCTTCATGTATGGTCCAAGTGGTTCCTCGCTTTCTGCTTGCTCTCCTTCCTTCTTTTCTGTCTCGATCTCTTTAATCTCTTCCTCATCCTTTGGTTTATCCCCTTCTTCACCTTCTTCTGCTTTCTTAGGTTTCTCTTCAGTGGCAGTCTTCGCTTTCTTTTCTCTTTCTTTCAGCTTCTCACGCCATTCAAGTCCGTCTTGTGTGTATGGCTCAATATTCAGCTCATGAGGGAACTCAAGTCGGCTGTTGACCTTCATGTTCACCATAGCCTCCCAATCGAAGATAATCCTTTGCAGATGCACAATCATGACATTGGGTGGCTGAGATACACAGGTTCGCTTGGTCGTGGAGACCTTCTTCTTGCAGTTATCGCAGAAGAAGTCGTCGATGACTTCGCCTGTGATGAACTTCTCCAACGAGTCGTAAATTGTCTTCATGTTCTTCACTTCCAAAGACAAATTGTAAAAAGTATCATCACGGCTCTTCACGTGGTGACAGTTTGAGCAAATCAGCTGCTGGCAGGTCTTGCCTCCATACACGCTGTTGAGGATATGTCTGAAAGGAGTGCTCTTCAATCCCGTTTCCAGCTTATCGAAAATCATATTCAAGAACTCCTGTGCGTCCTGTTGAATAGAAACGTTAACCGGGTTTCCTTGAAAGTCTTTAAACGCGAAGCAGAACTCATGCGGGTTGTAGTCTTGTCTATCGCTGAGCTCCAAGAACCCGAACATCTTTTGCAGCTGATGCAGGACATTGTCATCGACCATGTACTTTCCGTTGTCCTTGGGCACTAAATTAGTCTCTTTCTTATCATCTGCCATCATGAGAGCGTATCTAAAGGTTGGAGTCATATAGAACTGCTGAAGCATCGAGTTCATATAGCAGATGCATCCGAGATTCTTGATACCAACGTAACCCCAGAAGGATTTGCTGTCGTTAGCCGGGTGGTAATTCCAGCTAGTGGCTATTGGGATTTTGCCCATTAAGACCAAGAGATCCTTCAACAAGATGTTGAGATTACGTTCGTGACCTCTGCAAAGGGTTCCGAGGAGCTTGTAGGCCACGGTTCTAGAGTCTCTGCCTTTGCATTTCACATAGTCTTTTGAGAAGCTGCTGGCATCGACGCCTTCGCTGTAGTGAGGGAAATTAGTGTCACGATCGGCGATATCGAAAAGACAAGTCGCGAAGATCTCATGAACGAGGTTGTGCTTCTGAGGATCACCAACCAAATCTCTCAAGTGAGGTTTAACTTGGATGATTCTCTCGCAGAGGTTCAAGAAACCGATGAGGATCTTATCATTGACGGTTGTTCCCGATCGCTTTTCCGTGGAATTATGCGCTTTGAGCTGCTTAATCGTCGAGTCGATCAAGAAGCTGAAATCGAGAGATTTGTCCTCATCTTCCTCTTTGCCTTCTTTGCTTTGGTAGGTCTCTTCAATCAATTTACAGAGTAGCTCGAAATATTGATTACAGTCCCTGCGGTTCTCCGATTGAGAGTCAGGCAGATTTTCAAGGAACAGTTTGATGATGTATTTGCTGAGGAACCCGTTTTTGTAGCCCATAGTCTGTCTGCTCAGGATGTAGAAGGCAGAAGTGAAATACCTGCGGATGTTAAGACTCTTCGTACAGAAGATACCCTCAAGCAAATATTGTTTTCCATTCTGGAGATTATCAGGGGAATTGTCAGGGTTAAAGAGGTAGTCGATAAGCGAGTTATCATACAGGAGCATCGAGGTGAGAATCGAAATCGAGTATTCGAGGATTAATCTGTCCTCGCTCTCGAAATCGACGACCTTGCTAAGCAAATCAACACCTTGGGCCACACAGAGCTTGACCATATCCTTGAAATTGATGGTTGAGAGAATATGCTTGCCGAGCTCACCAGAAAGACGCTCCACTAACGCCAAGAAATCAGGAGTTTCTTCCAACTTAAGCTTTTCTTTCTTCTTCTCCTCAGCCTCTTTCTTCTTGTCATCCTTTGACAACTTGCGCTTCATCCCCGGTGGCAACTCTACCGTTGGCACGCCGTCTTGAACGCTAGAAGTTCTCTTTTCGAGCTCTTTGGGTGCTTCTTCGACAACGAATTCGTTGATTTTGCCTTCAGTTCTGATGTAGTCGCTCACGAAGTTCAGATTCAAATGGAATAACCTGATGAAGGAGAGGTTTCTATACAAGCCAGGGACTTTATTCGCGAAAGTGGCAGTCAGATAGTTTTTCAAGATCTTGAGGATGAATGATAGGATATTCTTATCGAAGATGCTCAGTGAGGTAGTGTCCTTCTGAGTGAACTTATTAAAGATCTGGAACAGATGCTCGAAGCCTCCGTTCTCGATGAAATCCGAGCGCCATTGCTTCTTATACTCTTGGAACTTTGGGTCGTCTGAGCTGAAGATCTCTAGTGCAGGTTCCTCGGCAGAGTCTTTCTCGTTCTCGTCCTCCATCAAGAACTCGATGACATGTAACGTGTAGAGGAGCCTATAAATCGAGTTTGAGTCCAATATCAGCTCCCAGTTCTTCTTTTGCTCGCCACGAACGCCTTTGAGCTGGATGATCTCCTTGAAAATCTCAGGTGAAGTAGGGAGGCGATTCAATAGCTTCCAGGCCTCGATAGCGATTTTGCCTCCATAGTCAAGGAGAGAGAAGATAAGCTTGAAGTATTCCTGGTTCGTTGTGAGGTAGTACCTTGGCAGGTTTTTGACGTCGACTTTCTCTTCTTCGATTTCTGAAGGCTTCTTCAAGTCATTTCTGATGTGATGAGCCGCTAAGTTGGTCCAAACAACATGAGGACGGGCCTTGCAAGCTGCGTGGTAGAAGTCGAGGAAATTCTCTAGCGTAAGGAAGCCGTCTCTGTCGGTATCGTTAACCGCGAAGACTTCTTTGACACGCTTATCATCGCCTTTGCAGTTGTCGTTTGTGCATGAGTGGATAAAAGCACCACAGTTATCAGGGCTCATCTTTCCGTTTTCGGAGAACATCTCAAACCATTCGACAAAGATTTTCTTTGCAGCAGGGTTGAAAGACCCATCTGGGTTAAGGAGGTTTGCTTGAGGAATCGGAGGAGTGGGTCGTTTGGCGGCTGTGAGAGTCTCACCGTTTTTGATTCTTAAGTCACCGATTGTTTTACCGTTCTCGTTGTCTTTGATCTCTTTCTGACTAGTGTAGCGAAGCAGCTTCACTTGATCCCATGACGTCTTAGCCTGTTTCGCAATCTCTACGCGCAAGTCATACACAGTGATGTTGCTGTGAAGTCTAAGTTCGATTTTCTTGGGTACGTCGGCTCCTGATGTGATATCGTTGGTCACGTTAAACGTGAGCAATTCTCCCTTGACCAAAGCGCTGTGAGATTTAAGATTGCCGGTTCCTTTCTTTTCGGACTCATCCATAATCGACTTGATTATTTGAAGGCATCGGAGGCAGCCTGTCGTAAGGGCTTGCTCTGTCAGTGTGTTCTTTTGGCTGATGATGTGGTTGAGACGATTAATGCAGTTGCCTAAGAACTCGTGATGGAGTTCAGTTCTCTTCGCTTCGAGCTCTTCGCTCACATTAGCATACAGCTTGTTCAGGAACTCAATCGCTTTCTCAATAACCTCTTCGTTTTCAGTTTGGAGAATGATTTCCCAGATAGATTGCACTCCTTCTAGTTCTGAAGGGAAGACCAAGACCTGATAATCGAAATCAATCTGAAAAAGCAAAAAAAAAAAATTAGAATAAGCTTGCTATTTGAGGTTGGAAGGGTTTTACCTGGTTACTGGCCTTATTCTCATCAGAAGAGAGATAAGAGTAAGAAGAATAGTAGGTTCCGCTGACGTGTGAGTATCCGCTGGGGTAATTGATTACACTGCCTCCGGTGGAGGAAGCCGAGGAGATTTTCTTAATTTTTTCAAGTTTTTCGTTGATGAGCAAGAAGAAGTTTCTGAAGCAGTTGAATCCTTCAGCCGTCATGTACTTGCTTTCTCTCTTGTCAGTCATTTTCTCTTTGAAGAACTGGATCAAGTCATCGATGTTCATCGGGAACGTAGACTTCGAGTCCGTCGACTCCTTCAGCCATTTGTACAACACGTCTCTCTCGGCTTTGATAAACGCGTTATTCACCACGGTTTCCCAAATGTCCTTGAGCAAATTGAACGTCAGATTCACTTCGGAACTGCTGTTACTCAACACTAATAAAAGCCATTCATTATAGAGATATATTTCAAAAAATTTTCTTACCAAAATGAATGAATGAGAGTCTCTCCGAAATGTGAGTGACATAGCTGTGGTTATCGCCCGTAAGCTTATCAAGTTCGCTTTCAGTGTAAGTCTCTTTCTCTGGTAATTTCGATTTGATGTTGGCTTTAAACTCCTTCAAATCATGAATCAAGGCCTTAAGAAGTCCTTTTTCAGCGACCAAATGATCCAAGCAGGTGGTCTTAGTATATTGCTCCGTCGCAGAGGCTGTGCTTGGATAATTATCAATGAGTTTCTTCATGATCTTGATTGAAGCAAGCACGGAAACTTCTTTATCGATGTTAGCAATACAGTCAAGAAGGACGTTAAATCTTTGTTCTCTCAGCTCCCAGCCTTTCATAATGTCACAGAAACGATTCAGAGCTTGCTCGGAGATCTCTGCCGAGGAAGGCTTCGCCTCTCTGATGATATTCCAGTAGAAATCACAGCTTTTCTTGACATAGGAGATTGGACGGAGTGAGTATCTGCTCAATTCGTAAACCAGCTCGATTTCCTCTGAAATGATCTCGTTTACTGGAATTTCGGAAATTTTTGTGATGATGAATTCGAGGTGTTCTGCTTTGAAATGCAAAGCGATATCCGAGAGGACCTTATAGACTGCAAGCTTCGCTTCTTTATCGCCTTTTTGCGTCGCGCTCCACACGAGTTCAAGCTGATCAGGCTCGACTGCGTTTTCGTTAATCATATGTTTCAAGAAATCAGCCGAGCGCTGAATCATAGAAACATGGCCTCTCTTTCCATAGATTTTATCGAAAATTTCGTACTTCTTAATGACGTCGTTCTATTATGAAAAAAAACAAGCGTATTAGAATTCAAATAATCCAATATGTAGTCTTACCAAATAGGCGTTCGTAAGGAATTTGGTGTTTCCGTATTTGATCTGTCTAATGATGTCGAGGATCGATTTGATTCCTTGCAGCTTTCTTTCGAGGAAGTCTGTTTCGAAGCACATGAGCGAGACTTCCAAGTTAAACGTTTCGATCATCTCTTGCTTCTCAGGAATCGAGTAAATTCGCTTAAGGAGGAGATCAAACGCGTTGTAGATCCCTTCTATTTTCTCCTTAGAGAAATTCCTCGTGTTTGAATCTGGACTCAGCAGCACGTTCTCCCAGACAGCCTTTTTCAGCTTGGGAATATACTCAAGCGCAAAATCTCGATGGAAAGTCGCATGGCAATTCCCAAGCATTGACACATAGATCGAGGTCATATCGATCGGACACCATTTATTCTTATCAGAAATTCTCTCGAGTATCTTATCGAATACTCCCATAGCTCCAATCTTATTCAAGAGATTGATTAGGAACACAGAGCGACAGTAGCCTTGTCTCGTAATGCAATAGTATCTTCGCCCCTCCTTGTCTACTGAGTACACGTGGTCGTTGGAGTCTTCGATCTGTGGATCATCGCTTGAGCTGCTGCTCGCCAAGTATAATTTTTTCGCCATTCGATTGCGACTAAAAAGAGAAGATATTTGGTAAAAAGAACACATGAGAAGGGAGAATTACGGTTGGACTCTGGGGTTAGTGACGCTAAGCCATTCGTCGTATCGCGAAGACCAGCCGAAGAATCTCCTGCCTTCTGTATCGGTTTTATCGCCGTTCTCGTCATACACGCGATATCCCACGAAAATTTGCTTGACTTCAGTTCCGTCTTCAGTTTCTGGGATGGCTACATCCAAGACAGTCGAGTTGTACCAGACATTGGAAGTATCGCAGACATCGATGATATCGCCTTTCTTTATATTCATTCTCCATTCATAGTCTTGGGTCTTTGTTCCCAATGGTGCTAGTTCATTCGCGCTTGTGTTCTTATCTAAGTACCTTTATTGAAGAAAGCTCAGCTAAGCGCGAGCGAATCAGAAAATACCTATTAAACGTTTCTTTCTCATTCAAGAAAACGATCTTCAAATGGTTTTCGAGTACAGTGGCAACTTTAGCTCTTGACCAGCAAATCTTACGATGATTCTGTTCTAGCTTCAACGCATCGACAATATCGCCTTGTTTTAGATTTGCAATCCATTCCATGTGCTCAGGAGTCGGGTCTCTCATAACAACGCTCTTGAGTTCACTGTAAGTACAAATAAAATAAACAATGCATTTACCAAAGGCGAGGCGGTGATTTCTTCCTGGTCGTTGGTCTTATAATATGCTCTGGTGGGATCCAGGAGTACTTTGGCCATCTCAGCAATTTTAATGTTGTCTTCTGGCAGAGTTTTGATCCAGAACAACACCATCTCTTCGAAAATTTGGTTTACCATCTTGAGAACCTCTTTCGAGTTGAAGAGCCTCGTATTGATGAAGTTCTTGGCGGTTTGGACCATAAACTCATTGAAGAACCAGTTCTTAATGTTGGTGTCTCCGAAAAATTCTTCGTAGCTCTTACTCGCGTTGAGCTCTCGGAAGAAATCGAGAATTTTGACTATATCTGGAATGGTTTCTTCCTCGTTGTGGGAATTGAGTAGGTAGATCTTCTCCTTTATCGTCTTCCATTGGTCTTGGGAGAATCTCTCCTTGAAGGGAGTTGGAATTTGAGTTTCAACTGTTTTCTGTTCGGTCATAATCGATTTAATGAATTGTGCTAACAAGCAATTATAAAAATTCTTCTTGAGATATCTTTATTTTAAATAGTTAAGGAATACCTTTCGCGAACCGAAATTTTGGTTGTAATTGCGTCAATAATCAAAGAGAAAGAGAAATCAGCTGGTCTGAGCGAAAAAGAGTTAATAGGCTCTCAGCATAATGTGTTACCTACAAGAAAAGTTTGGAATTTCTAAAGATAAATTTGATATACTAAGGACGAGAAAGAGGAGTTCAAGCATGTTCGCCTTAGGTGTGTCAGATCGCTGTGGTTCTCAAAGTTTGAATTACCAGAATCTGATGCTCTTTGTAGAATTTCTACTTTTTGAAATAGTTGATACTGTTTTAGGATTTCTGGTCAGCTAAGGATTTCATTTGCATTAATCAACTCATTTGCAAACAAATTTTCCTGAATTTTTTTTAGTTATCATGTGAGAACAAAATATTAGCGTGGAGGTTAAGGTAATGGAGTTTTCAAGCATCGATTCTACAAGGTTAGAAAGCTCCTTTGGAACAAATGTATGATATGTTTTCATTTTCATTTTCATTTTCATTTTCATTTTCATTTTAATTCTAACTCTATTGTCATACTTAATTGCTACGAAAATGTTGAATAGAAACTTTTAGAGTGAGAGTAAAGATAAGCTTTAAAGCTTTTCCGTGAAAAATTTTCTATAGGGCCATTTAATTTACAAAGAAATGTGTATACTTAACGTGAAATAAATTAATTGAAAAGGGTGTTTATATATGTCTTGAAAAATGAATTATTGATTGATTGTTCTTGGAGTTGCCATCGTGATTCCTTTAGAATGTCATCTGAGGTCATGGATGTCTCCGGTTGTTTGCCTAAACAGTTAAATTATTGGAATGTCTTCGTGATGAGAGGAAGATAAAAGCAGAAGAGGAAAGTTTATTTATTTAGTCAGTTAAAAGGTTTCTTCTCATTCGCCCGAAGGCGTCCGAAGGTGTCCTATGATTTTTCATCATGATAAACTCGAGACCAAACCACAAAAGAAAGACAACGGAATTTTGATACATACCTTTCTCAACGTTGAAAGAATTCCAGCGCTGAACAGCTTGAAGTCACCGTTGAACATCGCATTAATGGCCTATTTTATTCGTTAGTTCAGAGGAATGATTCAAGGAAATGGAAGAGAAGAAGTAGAAATCAGTTAGTGTTAAGTGTCATCAATTCATTGCAGACGAACGAGACTAAAGATTCATCATTTGAGATGAAGCCTCACAGTTTGAAGGCTCATCCAGAGTGAAAGAGAGGAGTTGGTTGAATTTGTTTACCTGCAGATCTTTCAAAGAATCTCATTTTGGATTTCATTTGTCAAATTATTTAAATTATTTTGATTATAATTTGTGGGACCTCTCCTTCTTATAAAGCCAGAGCAATCCCATATATGGATTCGTGTCGAGGCAGATCACAATGAAAAAGGAGGGAATCACTATTAGGCGAACTATTATCAAGGATCGTTTCAAATAACAAGTCCTTGTTAGTTTTCTGAGAAAGCAATGAGGTTAGTGAGCTTTTAGCGCATCACACTCGCTGAATTTCGAAATAGCCAAAGTTGTTAGGTTTATTTCATTGATTTGGAAAAATTCAAAAAAATTACCTCTATTGCAATTCAGCTATCAAGCAATATCATAATGTAAAATATGCCATTTCGCTTGTTATTTCACTTGAATTTTGTCTTGATTGCTCATTATATAGTTAATTCTAGAGTAATCATTAGGAGATGCCGTCGATTCAAAAAAGAAATGTCTCATAGATTAGAAATCCGTAATTGTTCGAAATTAGCTCACAAACCCAGGCATCTTGCTGGGTTGTCAGGTAGGACAGATTTTTTACACATTAATGCAAGCAATAATCTATTTCTTGCTAACATTTATGTAATATTTATGTAATGACGGCCGAAAAATACAGAAGATAGATCTACCAGAATTTAATTTCACACTTTGTTTCAATCATTTCAAAGCACATATCATTATTTACATGTGACATTTCCTCGCAAAAAACCTCGTTCACAGCTCATTCGGTTCTCAACGGAAGGAGTTAATTTTATTTGTGTATATATGGAAATCCAAAAATCTTTGGCGAACGATCGAATTCGCTCAGAAATTTCACGCAAGAAAAAACACATCCGAAGTGAGGATAATTGCCAGATCTCCAAGCATCACAAATTATTACCGAACAACTATACCCTCCAAGAATATGGCAACCAAAAAGAAAAATGGATATTCAATTTCACCCGTATTAAACTTGCTTGTAAGTTAAGCTTTACAAAAAGAATCAAATATCTTCTTCCTGTAAGAGCAGTCCTACGATGTCAAAAGTGTGAATTTGATTTCGAAAACAGCGATGATGCGAATAATTTCCACAGGATCAAACGAATAATCAAATTACTTAAGTATCTAAGCATTGCAAACCTACCTGTTCAAATCATGCAATCTGAATTCATAAAATATCTTAATCTTTGCGTTCATTATCTAACGCTTGCGAAAGACAAATTTTGTATCAAATATCGAGTCAGAGATGCGCTCTTGCTCTCTTCTAAGGGATACTTGCTACATTCTTCATCATTTTCATCTTTTTCAGCATTTGCTACGTCAAGTCATATCAAGAATATTTTGAAATATGTGCCTGGGCTCCATAACCTGACCAAAGTTACGGATGCAGCGTGTCTACGTATAAATAAACTGACCTATTTGACTGTCAAATTCAACAATGATGGGTTAAATGCAAGTTTTTTCGATAGTTTGGCCACAGTGCAAACTCTTGAAGTCCTCAAATTGGAACCTTGGGACATCAATACTTTTATGAATTTTTCTGGAGACTTTGCTTCTGTAATTTTGAGGCTTCCCAACCTGAAAGAACTTTCAGTTTTTTTTGACTTTACTGAAATCCTTAGCCACTATGAATGGGAAGTTTTACTCCGAAACTTCCAAGGCCAGGCCATTACTAACTATACAAACGGATTTAAGCTGTCGTTCGTTATGGTATCAGCACTCAATGATTCTCCAAACATAGAGGAATTATTTTCTCCAAAGTTACCTGAAAATATCAGTAAGAAGGGGCTGTCGGTCAGGTTCTATGAACTGGACGATATTGTCTTTCATTCTTACTATGGCTACAATTTCAATTTTGAGTCGGGACGGTTTGCATTGGATTTCCTTGAGGTTCGAGCGAATCAGCGCTTACCTATTCATGATGAGGTTCTCTTGTGCGAAAATGAAATCAAAGGAATCGAAATTATAGAAAATTCTGTAACCGAAGACTATGAGCCTTGGATCATAAAATATATTGAAACTCAATTTCCTCCGTTGCTGAGGAAAATAGACCAACTTAAAGTTCCAATCGAAGATTTTTCGTTGTTTAAGAAGTCTCTCGCAGTAGAAAAAATTAATAGCTTGGGTTTCCTAAGAAATTTAGATATAATCTGGAGTCCAAGCATGGAATCGAGATGGAACTCGGAATTAAACCAGGTTGAAAAGATGCTCCCACCTAACTTCCCTTTACTCGAAGATATAATTCGATTTATTCATGGAAAACAAGTGCTAGAAGCTCTCTACCTGAACTTCAAAGCTCCACATCGATTGGAGAATCTCGATAAACTTTTTCAAGAGTTGTTTGGCCTCCCAAGCTTCAAAAAATTGAAGTTGATGTTTTACTTTGGGAGTGTTTTTACCGACGAAATCGCAGAAAATCTATTGAGATGCTTTAAATTAGAAGAGTCTCAGGGAGTTTCAAGGGTTTATACTAACTTCGAAAAGGAGCAGGTTCCTTTGCTAATCAATCAGGAGGGGCTGTACGCAAGAATAGAGCACTCACAACTTCTGCTACGATCATATGTCTCGTTACCGGTTTATCTGGGTGAAGGTGGCTATAACTATTGGGCAACTATCGTGTTTTGTAAAAATAATCACAAGTTCTAAGAGAAAATTTCGATTTTGATTTTTTATCTTCGATGTTGTACGATATTTGTGGAGATAAAACGAAATTTAATTGCATATATTGTTTCTGCTTTTTAGAAGGTTTTCATTCGCGATGTCTTAGCTGAGTATAATATTAATATTACGAGCAGGTAAGCATAACAAACTATTTAATTCGAGTTAATTTTCATAATCCGAGGAAATATTTTCGAGTAGGACTTAATTATGATATGCCAGCAAACTTTTCAGTTCTCAGAACCAACTGTTCAAACATTTTTTTATCAAATTCGAGGCGTCTTCCGCGAAATTTTTCTTATCTGAGTCATTCCTTCCTGACTTGATGAACTTAGAGACTAAGATAGGTAACCCCTTTATTTGTTAAGGTCTTCCCAAGCAGCTGTGGCATTTCTTGAATAAGATGATCCGAGTTTTCGACAAATACCATTATCCTTTGGAAGGATCACCCAGATGCTCCGATTATCAACGTCTCTAACCTGTAAAGCATCCAATATCAGCTTTTTTGAATAGTCCTTGAAATCTTCATTCATTGCCCTCTGTGTTGAAATACCATTAATAATGCCAATGCCAAATAAGCTCTGAAATCCATCAGCATTTTAGAGACTTGCAAATTATGATTAATTAAATTTTATAAATCCTGCTCAAGAGAGATAGTTAATTTATTACAAAATAGAGTTTTGAATTCACTGAGGAGGATTGAAAAGTTTTCAAGACTTCTAAACGAATGGTCTCTATCAAAACAAAGACGGAAAAATTTTATTTTTATGATGGTGTTCAAATCTTCTATGATGCTAAATTTTCTATTAATAACCATCATTGAATAATGATTGCTACTGCAGCACACAAGCATACTGACCTCATCTTCTTGAGGTCTAACAAATGATATTATCGGGTGCAAGGAGCAATTGTAGGTTCTGTTCTCCTAATATAATTAATTTCTTAAATATGGGTTAAAAATCAGGCAAATCAAGCAACTAAATTATTTTGATGAAGAATATGTACTTCTGGATTGCTCTTAATTGAAGGGATGATATGATGTTTTCAGGGAGAAATCTTTTCGAATTGTTATTTAAATGTATGCTGCAAAAATTCGCTTCGAGAGCTGGTCAGTTTCAAACTTTCAAAATTTAATTTACGATTATCTATGGGAAGTGTATTTTTGTAAGATATTGTCAAACATACTTCGATGATTTAACCTGAAAGAGGCCCACGAGAGGTTCAAAGGTTCATGCTAGTTTTGAGTTATTGCGAATTATTTTGCTGGCTAATAGGGAGATTATATCTTCTGCCTCACTATTTGATTATTACTGTGAAGAAGTGTAGTTGGTCATTAAAATAACTCAAATAATAAGTGTATAATGAAATTATTTGTGGTTAGATGCGAAACAATCGTGCTCAAATTAGACTAAAATTCTTTTATTTCTGGTATTAATGAGGCAGAGTATTGTTTTAATATCATATGAAATACGAGCACGACAGGAGAGTTATATTCATGTTGTCATTGTTTTTCTGATACAAATTCCAGAAATGCATTTGAGAAGAAATCTCTGAGTTAGATTGTCTAAATTGGTTATTTAGTACTCATTAATAAGATTCTAGTTCTCTGCTGAGATACATTTTCGAGTATATTCAGCTGCATCTAGTACAAACTCTCTCTTATCTTCATCAGATCTTTTGGATTTGAGAAACTTCTTTGTTAGTCTGGTCAAGGCTGGCTTTTTTTCTGGATCTTTCAAACATTCTTTGCAACGATTAAATGGAGCCGAGTCTGGTGACCCAAGAGTGCCGCAAAAGCCGTTGTCTCCTGGAAAGACCTGCCAAATACTCTGATAATCGATCTTTTCTTTTTGTGCCAAATTCTGTCTCATCGCTTTTATCGAAGACTCTTTGAAATCTTGGGTTACCGCTTGGATTGTATTTCTTCCTGAAAGACATGTAACACCTGGTTTCGTCGCTGCATTTCTAGGAATGAGTCGCTGAGGAGAGTTTTCCTTTCTATTTTCAATGATGGGGCTTTGAGAAGAGAGTGTCATTGTCTTTCCCAAAATGGGGTACTTGAGAGGTTTTTTCAAGCCTAGACCATTGCCTTTTGGTAAATTAGAGACTGAGTATTAATAGATTTACCTAACTGTGCGCGAAGCTTCTCGCGGCTTTGAAGAAGAGAAATGATTGCGGAAATTTCTTTTTGAAGTTTTGCATAAGAGGAGGAATTGTGAAGATCTCGCTCGAGAGAAGAGTTGACTGGCTTTAGTGCTTGAGAGAATACGATAGCCTCAAGAATGAAGGCCAAGACGACCAGAACTTTTTTCATTCAAAATGCTCAAGGAATAAATTATTTTATTTAAAAAATTCAAGAGCCAGAAGCTAAATTAGAGAATATAGTTCTAAACAATCAGAGCTAGAACGGCTAAATATTTCGAAATTTAACAAATTTTGCATTCAGCAAAATGTGAACGAAGCGAAGCTTTCATAGCATAACCACCAGCCTCAAAGAGATCATAAATTTATTTCAAATGATGCTGAATCTCGCTTGAAAATCTAAGCATTACTAACAACGCCGAATAGACTTTCAAAACGCTTACCTATCCGCACGTTTTCGGTTTCATACAGACAAAAAAAAGATTTTACAATGTATGAGGCAATTTCTAACTTGAATTACAAGAATGAGAATCTCGCGCTGAAGTTTTACATGGACGCTCTTCCAATAAATCGCTAGTTTCGATGATGAAGAGAGCAATGATGTCTCTTTTGAATTAGAGGCTACTTCACGATTGCAGAATTTAGATTTTACAAATTTAGTAATGTAGGATCGGGCACGATCTGAGTTAACAAACTATACCTTTTCGATTGGTTGTCCAATTTATATAACGGCAATTATTCCAATAGCAAGCTCTCAAAATTTGCAATCCTTTATAATAAATCAATGGAAACAGGAAGCTCACAATCAGCCTATTTTTCTTCGAGTATTTCTAAAAGGTATTCAGGTTACACGAAGATAACTTTCTTGTCATTATTTTGATGAGAGAGAGAAGAGAGCGTCTTAACTTGAGGAATAGCATCAACTTTTGTAAAGGAAATACGAATAAGAGTTTTAGCAAAAGCAAGCTAGTTCGAGTTCATTTATATATACATTTTTCGATTGAGTCAATAACTTTTTCCGGAAATATCCTCATCTCTGATTCCGTCCTTTCTGATCCGATGGATTCACGGGCTAGACGAGACACATTTGATATTTTCTGAGGGTATTGCAAGCATTCAAGACTTGTGTATAACGGATTATCACTTGAATTGATCTCCCAGATTATTTTTTTTTGTAGTTTCTTTAAAGCAATCACCATCAGTTTGATTGATCTCTCCTGGAATAATTTTAGCAATTCCTTTCTCTTCTGGTGATCAACGAGCTTGCCAACAACAAAGCCATGGATTATTCAAAGCGTGCTATGAGAACTCTCATTCTAGGTTGTCCGCGAGAAAGAATTAAGACTCGCTTCTTCACGAAAAAGAGCTGGCAGTATGTTGGACTCAGACAGTGGCTATAGCTCCAAGAAAATTGAGCTGATGAAGATAATTTTATGTTCAAAAGACTGGTAAAGTAGTATTTTAATTAAAAAACTAGCTCAAGAGTGAATTAGCTCGCATTTTAAATTTCTATGTTATAACACGAATGTTAACACTCACAATATTATGAAATTCTTAGCTTTGCTGTCTCTGGGAGAATAGAAAATCCTTTGTTAAACAATTGACTTGAAACTACAAAGACCAAAGTCCCCAATGTTGCTAGGGGAGAAATTGAGCCAACATACACCTGCAAAAAATTCCTCAAGTTTATTCATATAGGCATGTGTATTTGTAGTAGCTGATAAGCAAAAACCAATTAATTATTCTGTATCATTTTCATACCGAATGAAAGATATCATTTTCGTAATGAGATAAAATATTCAGCTGAAAAGCAAGTGATTGCATGAGGTAAATTTAAATTCATAAAATGATTCGCATTTACCTTGAAAGAAATTAAAAAAATAAAATACTTTAAAGCTTAAAATAATCCAAATATAATAGAAATCCGCCAAGCTCACTGTTTCTTTGGTTTGAATTGGAAATCAAATTCTGATTAGTTTATTTCGTTGTTTTAGTCGTATTTTTTTGATAGCGATCCTGTACAAGCGTCCCTCTCTTTGGAACAACTCGAAACATGTTATGTTTCGATTTCATAAACATCTTTTTGGAAACCGCTGGAGAAGTCGGAATCTTAGTCGTCGAGAAGTAATCACTTCTCGGACTCTCCATTTGTCCAGAGAATTGATCGCTTTGGATTGTATACTGCGATTTAGTAGGACCATGTGTTACAGGACTGTAGATCGGGTCAAATTCCAATTTGTTACTGCTCAATGAAGAATAAATATATTTATGAAGCGTCGTTGTAAGTAAATCGAGCCTTTTATTATTAGAATCAAGTTTGTCACCTGAATTAGGAGGACAGCTATCACCCGAAGGCATTTTCTGAAGAATCTCTTTTAATTTTGATTTGGGATCACTGGAATTTGGCTCTGGAGATGTATTTCCAGTGTCCAACGCTTTTGCCTCAGGGCTTATAGGTTGTTTTTTAAAGGCAGATTGAGAAATTGAATTATGGATTGATCGCTCAGAAAAACCCTTTTGTAACATCGGACTTTGAATCAAATGATTCGAAAGAGTCCTCTGAGTGGCGGCCCCTCCCTTCTGGGTCAAAGCATTGCTAATTGACAAAGTTCTGCCCAACGGACTCAAATTTCTGGATGATTGACTGATTGATCTGACGGCACGACGCAGATACTTGCCTCTGGCTTGCTTTTGTAGGCGGTTATGGTGGAAAATATCGTCAGGTTCTGGGGATTGAGGGTTACTTGTGCTCTTTTCTAGAGTAAGCCGACTTTGAAAACTCATCGCAAAAGTCTGCATCTGCTCCTCTATTGAGTTTTCTCGGAGGACTTTTGCGCCATGAACTTTTTTAAAATAGTTTGATACGATTTGCATGCGATCCTCTTCATTTAACTGCGGATCGAAATCACCGCTCATCCTTTGTAAATTGCTTTTGGCTATTTCATAGGGGATGCTGGGCATAGTATTAAATTTTTTGGATCCTGCTGTTGGTGATTTTGCGGTGACTGTCGGATTCCTTATCGTTTCAAATCGTTCGAGTTTTTGGTTCCTCCACTCTTGTGTCAGTTTTGAACGCGCTCTAAGAGTATCGAGGAAGGCTGGGTGATTATGTAATCCTGTATATTGTCTGAAATCCTATAAAGTCATAATTAAATTTGACGTTGTTCTGATGAATAATAATTACCTCGAGACTCATATGGTAGAGAGTGGTACTAAAATCGCTGGAGACTGCAGAAACTCGTCTATATTTCGACCTATCAAGCAAGTCTTCATATCCGAACATTTGATTTGGACCTAAGACGCTGATCTATTGAAGGATAATTATTCAGACATGAATGAGTACATCACTCAATAAGTAGTTACCACATGAGACACTTTTTTCGTGGTCTTGTAGGATTCTATCGCCGACAGTTGGTTCTTTTCCTTTTCACTGCTGAGCTTGAAGTCTACGTCATGAAACAGCTATGTATGTGATGTCAGTTATAGCATGATGAGGGAAAGTTTCAGGGATTTTACTTTGATTTCACCTTCTTTTACAATGTAAAATCCATTGGTTTTCTCGCCCTGATGAAAGATATGTTCTCCAATCCCATAACGCACTTCAGTGAATCTAACTATCAGCTTTTTGAGGTCTCCACTCCATATAGTCGGGAACAACTGCGAGATAACCTCCACTTTCGCCTTCGTACTCTCCTGTTGAAGTCGAAAAATCTTTTGAAACGGTTCCTTTTTCAGCGAGGCCAAGTACATATTATCCCTTGCTACCACCGTAGCCGTCCTCATACTATTATGAAACAGCGCGCGTTCTCCAAGATACTGTCCAGTCTCTAGCATCGCCACCATCTTTAGTGTCACGATACCGTTCTTGAGATACCGATTGCGGCTCTTCTTCGTCGAGAGCAGCGCAAGGTCCTCCGCCTTCAGCAGCTCTGGAGGAGTATTTTGCAGGTAAGCCTTAAATCTCGGACTGTTCATAGGATCTTCATCATCTTCTTCATGTCTCTCGGGAAGAGAAATCTTTGATTTCAACCCAGGGATATTTAGTAGTGTACTTGCTCCTTTTTTACTGTTGCTGCTGGGCTCTGATTTCAGCTCAGGGATCGAAAACGTAAATTTCCCCGTAGAGCGGGCTGGAGAGAAATTGCTCGAAGATTTTTTTAACTGTGACGGCTGGTTTTTTTCCGGTGTACCTGTGTCTTCTTGTTGCTGCTTCTCTGAGTTCTCGGGTTCTGTGCTAAGGGCGACCATGGGCAAGATGACTTTCGAGAAGCTGTTTTTCATTTTATTTTCGAAATCAAGCTTCATTTCTAACTCCAGCGTCGATTTTCTAGGGAGATACATGTTGGAGATTTTCTTAACCCCACTACGAAGGGCTGTATCTTGAAAATCATCAAGTTTTTCACGCGGATCCGTTGGCTCTTCATCAGAGTTGCTTGGTTTACGCGAGGATTTTCGAGGTGCTTCTTTTTCGTTATGCCCAAAAATTGACTCTCTGAGAGCAGAGCTAAGTTGCGAGTCTCTACGCTTTGATTCCTCGAAGGTTTTTAGCACTTTTTCTGCTTCAGATTGAGATATCTGATGACTCAGACGAGGAAGAGTCACCGAATTCAATCGCTTTTGTAACTCATCGTTTATTTCTTGTTCGCTTTTAGGGACAAAGACCCAAGCGCGGCCTTTTAGGATAATATAGAATCGATCTCCAGCGTCGCCTAATACCGAGATAAATTATGATATTAGCAATGTGATCTCAGTTCGTCGGGGGATATTACCATAGTTCATGAGAGTTGAGTGTTGGCGAACCTTTTCGAGATGAAATTCTGTTGAAAGCATGTACAAAATCTCAGATAAATCTAGCATTTTATCAATGTGGTGTTCAAAGAAATCGTTCTTTTCAAGTATTTTTGCGATGTATCTCCTTTCTGTTTCACTTCTAAAGTTTCCTTTTTTCTCCAAGACCTCTATCATTTTCTACAAAGGAGTAAATTCTGGGCTAGTTCAAAACATCTTTACATTCAATATCTCATTTTGCTTCATGGTTCCACCTTCCATCATCTTCCAAGGCTGTGTACTATTATCAAAGGGATCAGGTTTTATCTCTTAATTAAAATTAAAAAGCACCCGCTAGTGCTTCTTGTAGTGTGCTAATGTGTAAGAGTCAAGATTTCCTAAGCTTCGCCTCACATCGCAAAGGCTGAATATCTATTCATTTGCTGAATTTTTCGCTTAAGCGACTTTTTTTGGATATTTTAGACTGTATGAGTATTTGTATATCAACTTTTTTTGGGCTCATATTAGATTGAAAAATTAAAACTTGAAATATTTGTTTAAATTTCCAGAGTATTCTAACCTAGCTAAAAGTTATGGTCATGCAATCAAAGAGCTACTCAATAGCACTTCTTCAGAAACAAATGAAAGGTAAGACCCACAGCCCTCAGCAGATAGCTTTACCTGTCGCACTTAGAAATCAACAACAATCCCGACTCTCAATTTTCTGTTGGTCTGGAAAACGATAATATCTTTGTCTGGAACGTTTGCTTCGAAGGACCACCAAACACTCTGTATGAGGTAACGCTCTTCTTCGCCGCCTGCCTTCGTTGCTAACTCTATTTATTCAACAAGGGAGGAATCTTTAATGCTACATTAACCTTTCCTGATAATTTTCCAGAACTGCCACCAACGATGAAATTCAAAACTGAAATGTGGCATCCAAATAGTAAAATCCGCTCCTCCTTCCATCGAGTGACCTAAATCCCTTCTCTCTGTAGTTTATCCAGATGGAACCGTATGTATTTCTATTCTTCACCCTCCTGGAGAAGATGAGTTCAACAAGCAAGAGTCTGCTAGTGAAAGGTACCTTCCCTTTGCCTTTAGCAACTTATCCTCACACTGAACTCTCTCTCTTACTTTAGATGGAGACCAGTCCTCGGCGTCGACTCTATCCTTTTGAGTGTCTTGAGTATGCTCAGTGCTCCAAACATCGATTCGCCAGCCAATGTAGATGCAGGAGTAAGATCTTACCTTCTGAGAAAACCGATCGCTCTAATCCTTTTACTCAATAGATTCAGTACAGAGATGACTTCGAAGGATACAAGAAGAAAGTCAGAGCTCTCACGAAAAAGTCTGCAGAGATGCTCTAGAGCGGGACATGAGTCTCTTCCTCTACAGCAGACCATTCAGCGTGCTCTCTCTCTCTACTCATGATATTATAAATCCATACATTTATTGTGAAAAAGAGAAAAGATTTACAAAAACGATTCGAAAAAATATTTTAGAGTCCTGACTTATGTGAGAATGCCTTAGATTTCTCAACTTCGTGTAAGTCGTTGCTTCTTCATATATGTACTGTTTGTATGCTGCGAAATAAATTTTAGTTTCAGCTCAAATACAGGAAGAAGTTGCTTTAGAAACAGTCGATTGTAAGGAACTATCACATGGTGCCTCAGAGTTATGAAAAAGAGACGATTTTTTTTTTCTCTCGAAATACCCGTTACCGAGGCGGGTCGCGGGTGCTGGAATATTATTAAACCTGACAAGTGTTCTCAATTAAAGCGAATAAATAAATGTCAAAAGAAAATACAAATCTTTTTACAAGCTTCCTAACAGAGCGGCTAAAGAGCATCCTCAGCGACTATTTGAGGGGTTACACAGTTGAAAAAGTACAGGTATTGGAAGTTTGATGGGAAAAGGGTGTTTGAATCTCTGTAAAATGGCTAGTTAGGAAAGTTTCAGTTTGAAAACATTGAATTTCGAGAAGATTTGCTGCTTGTCAAGGATCTTCCTCTCATTATTCAAAGCGGAAAGATAGGCCGAATCTCTGTGCAGGTAATGATAATAGTGCTTAACGAAAATGCTTCAATGAGTTTGATTGCAGACACCGATTTTTAATTTCAAAGGGAATCCGATAAGGGTTGACATCGAGAACGTTCACATACACATAAGATTGCTTGTAGAGCAGAGAGACATGTTTAAAAATAGCCAGAAAAAGCCTACGAGGGAGGAGGAGTCAGAAAGAGCAAAGCTTTTCGAGACTATTGTAATTTAGTCAAGCGAATTATCTGCTTACATGCGCTTCAAGGAGAATTTTAAGACGAAGAAGCTGCTGAACTGGGAAGAGCAAACACATAAATATTTCCAACGTAATATCCATTTCAACATAAAAAATAAGGTCTAACGCGATTTGTTGGGGGGCTTTCTCTAGAAATGGAACCTCCTAGTTGGATTCGGAGAAAGATTGATTCAATCATCAACAATGTGATCTTGACGGTCAAAAACTTCAATTTGTACTTTGAAGTAATTAATGATATCCTCTCCACAACGCCATTTTCAACATGTGTTTTCTTATGACTATAGAGCACGAGCGTAATGGGGACACCTTCTGTGATGAAGATCGCATTCCAACAACTGATCCTCTTCCCTACGGACTCTGAGGGTAATGCTGCTTATAATACTGATCTCGGCCAATACACTCGAACGATTCAAATAATGAGATTCTACATCGCGATCAATTTCTCAAATAAGGATCCAACTTCGAAAAAGAAACCAGGGAGGCGATATGCGACCTCAAAATACTTCTCTGATACGCATCACCGATCCCCTAGCTCAGGGTTGAAATCAAGCCCGATCAATATAAAGGCAGGGGTGACTGACCACACGCCTAAAGCTGAAGATGACTCAGATGAACTCAGAATAGAAGAGGAATACCAAAAAATCCGCGACAACGACTCCTATTTTATCTTGCCGTTAGATTTCATGATGCGGATTGGAAAGAATCAGGACGCGTCTGACGCCAATGTCAATAAACCGAAATCATTTATGCATATCTATCTTCAGGAGAGTCTCATCGTGTTTGCTAATAAACTGCTGACGAAATACATTACTTGCCTCAATCAGCATGTCAGTGTCATGAAAATCGTAGCAAAGAACCTGCATCTCAGACCGACGCAAACTCCACGCGAAAATAGAGTAAACTGGTGGAAATACGCGATTCAAGCGGTCATCGAAGATCTTAAACGCGGCCAGTTTGTTGCGAGTAACTCCATATGGAAGACGTTGAGAAATCGAAAATACATTGATTTTTTTAAAAAGAAACAGGATATCGTAAGACTCTGCTCTTGTCAGCCAGCTTTAACGATTTGATTTTTAGGTTCACGTGCCCTGGCTGCCGAAGATCAACGAAAAAGAAGAGGCTCAGCTTCGAGTGCTAGAGGAAAAGATTCCTTTGCATGAGCTGCTAGAGTTGCGTGACTGGGCTATGATAGAAATTCGGGTGGAAGCAAAACGATTCTTTGCATCTAAGTAAGCGAACTTTACTACATTATGTAGAACATTTAATGGTTATTCCCCAGCAAAGATGTGCAGGGCTTGAAACCTTTAGTAGACATCTGGTCTGACGCATTGAACAATGAGGAAGCATTCGCTTTCGTTGAAAAGACCAAAGCGTCGCGACCAGGAACGAAAATCCGCCTCACGAACCAGGAACGGATGGACCTATTTGAGATATTATCCTTGGATAAGGTAAAAACGCATTGCTATTCTCTCAGATTTTTAATTTTTTGATAACGAATATAATAGAACAAAGTGCTAGAATCCTTTCTCAAAGGAGAGCACAACGATTCTCTTGAGATTGTAAACGAGTTCAATCTGAAACTTCATGCGGTTTACATCCTCGTTTGTGACATGGGTCACGATTCAAGAGACGAAAAGATTACGTTTTTCAATCAAAATGAATATAAAATGAAGAAGTTTTTATATACGGAAGATATCGCAGACAAAACAGAAAAAATATTACTTGAAAGGCAAGGACCCGAAGGACAAGAACCTCTTATCAAGGCCACTGAAGAAAAGTTAATTTTTGATGAAGTTGAGTTCAAATCAGCACAGAGCCAGCAAATAGACATGAGCATGCTTTTAGAAGAGGAAGTTAAAAGGACTCAGAGTAAAGAGAGCCATAGAGAATTTTTACAGAATGAGAGGGCAGATGACTTGAGTCAGAGCTTCGATAATCATTTAGCTGACCTCAATGCACAGAAGTATAGACAAAGAAAAGAACCCACGATTGAGAGTCGGAATATCAGAGGGAAAACGAGGGTTGAAGGAAGTTCACAGGCATTCAAATGGTGGAACCAAAGGCTCATTCTGCTAATAGAGATCCTTGGTATCAATGGAAAGATTTGGAAGTATCGTAATGGAAAAGTAAAAACTGTGGACAAGAATCCGTTTGCTATTAAGAGTCTCCTCATATCGACTCCGCTGAACTTAACGAAAGCATGGGAGAGCAAATTGACCAAAATTATGAGTTATGAGCAACATAGTGCATTGGATTATAATAACTTGATCACGAATATCATGAATTATGATTTCAGATCACTTGAGCAAGAGACTAATCCGATGGTCAAATTTCTATGCGATTGTGGTTTAGAAAACTACGCAAATTTTTTGAAACTTTTCCTCCGGTATGTATTTCTACTTTATTAATGAATTACACTCATACGTTCTAGTGACCGTCCACCGACTCAACGTGACTTGCTGGTGTTGAACCCCAGCGAGTATCTTCCTTACTTCAACTACAAAGACCCTCAATTTTTGAATATCGACCCAAGCTTAGTGAAAGGTTTCCTGACTCAATACCGTAAGACATACCCTGCAAGTTTATGGTCTGATAACTTTTTAGTTATGAAAAACTCCTCCAAATTGGCTGAGGAAATCTCAGAAACGGTCAAGGCATTGCTCAAACACCTGAATAGAACACTCTTGCCAACGTTTCTCTTGTATTATGGGATAATGGTCCTTCCTTACATGATCCCTGAGCATACTTCGTCAAAAAGCGATGGAGAAGGGACCAAAAAAAGCATGGAGTTGAAGACTGATATTCGATTGATACAGAAACTACCAACATCGTTTTTTGGGAACTCTTTCTCTGGAAGCAAAATGTACTGAATTTTCCTTAGACTCATTAGGTGATTTAATTATAAATGGCTAGAGACGCCAATAAAAGCTCAGAATATAATGGTGAAGTTAACGAAGTGGAGTTGAGATTCGAGACTCCTGGCAAGCTTTCCGAGTTCGTTATTAAAAAGATAGAAAAATTTGTCAAGAACGAAAAGGCTAACAAAGCGAAAACGACGACACCAACAAAAAAGGAAGAAAAAAAAATGTAAATTACTCATCGCAAAACTTGGAAAAATAAAACACTACTTATAATTTAGAAGCCAATATTTTCATTGGAAGATGAGATCAAGGGAGATTGGCGAAGAAGAAAAAGATGGTTTGGATCTCGAACAGCTCGAAAATGACCTGATATTTTTGTATGTTAAACCGATTGAAATCTACTTGTCCTCTGAATCGTTGCTGCCGCTCGTGTCATTCCTTGCGACAATTTCAGCACAGCTTTCTCCAGAGAAAAAGAAGATTCGCCCACCAAAGGAGAAACCGAAGCGGTCTAGACCGGGGTCGTTCGATTCGCAGAAAAGTCAAGACTCGCCTGTCGAAGAAAAAACCGAGTCAAAAAAAGCAGCGGACTTTCTTCACAATCTAGCAAGCAAACATCGAAAATCACCTAAAGAAAAGGTGTTAGGATCTAATGAGTATGATAATTCGATGACTGTGGAAGAATTCCATGAGTTTATTAAACAAATCAAACAAGATAAGAAGAGCGATCCAACGCAGTAATTATTTCGAATTCCTTTATAAGAGAAATTAACACCTAATTGATGAACAGAAAACCAAGGAAAACATTGTATAACTTCCAGATAAAAGAGTTCAAGATAATATATACCGACGCCACTAAGATCCTCAAATCAAAGCGTCAGCTCGAGATCAAAATTCAAGACGTCTTGCTGCGGTTGCATCAAAAGGATGGAATGAGTAATCATTATTTTACTTGAGATTCTGTTAACTAACTCCTCATCATCATCAACTTTTGATAGAGAAGTCGGGGTACAGGAAACACATGTTCAAATACTACAATTTACAGTCATTTTCTATACAAACGGTCAGACTCACAGAGAACGGCAATACTCTGTTGGATACGAGAATAATAGTCAATAACTGGAAAGCTGAAGATTATTTCCACCCAACTCTCCCTTCAGCAAAGCTCAACATATTAATTCCTTACTTCACATTGAATATAACCGATGACATACTGCTACTGATGGAAGTTCTCATGACCTTTAAACAATATGACAAATTCAAGAAAACTCAGAGGTCTGATATAAATTACTTCGTGAGTGAGAAATTAGAGTTTATCTCTAGCGAGCATCAGCGTAAAACGCGCTCTTTAATCGGCTAAAATTCATTGAAAATTTGCTTTATAGTGAGAGAACTTCAGCGTCTGTTGGATATCTTACAGCAAGATCATGACGACCCTGGGATTCGAAATTGCAGGCATTGTGTTCTACGATTCAAGAAGAGCAGATTACTAATGAACGTGTTCGTCGGGAACCTCACCACGGTCTCTGATGCTTACGAAAACACTATATTCGAGGACCTTCAGCTCACTCAAAAGCTCTTTTCACATGCTGATATGGAGAAGGCACCTTCCTCAGGCTTTACGATAACCCTGCAAAAAACGATGAAGAAAACAAATGAGTACTCTGGAGAATTGCGGATTCATCTGCCATTTCTCTGCTTCACAAAGGATTCTGGATACTTCAAGGATAATATGACTCTTCATGCTGCTAGAGTCGTAATCAACCATTACGAAGAGAAAATTACATTAGGAAAAAGCCTCAAAGAGCTAATTAAAACAGAAAAAGATGTGCACATACCGGAAAAAGAGATTGATATGAATGGCGAAACCCCGATCCGAGCTGCCCAAATTCAAATCCTGCTGAAACTTGAGACCGATCAAGATTTTTTCGGGAACATTGATGATTCGTATTGGAAATATTTTCGGAACCAAGAAAAGAAACATTTCGAAGGCAAAGACGAAGAAAATAGCATGGCCGCCACGGCTCAGGAGTTGGCAAAGTCTCATTTACTTGCATTAAAAGAGACGACGTCATTAAATAGAGAGAAGATTTACCTCGTGTTATTAAAGAAAAAGAACAAGCATAAAAATCTTCTTGAAGAGTTTGAAGTAGATTCAATGAAATATGAATGCAGACTGGATAAGTCATTAATTAGCATTGGAGAGATCTCGGTCTCGTTTGCGAAACCCGAAGACTTCACTTCGATTCTAAATGTAAGCTGCTATATTTGTAGAAAGGTCTCTTTATCTCATTGCGTATTATTATTTAAATAGATTTTAGACACCTTGAGTTCGCTTGGAAAATGGTTCGAAACGTATCACCTGGAGTCTGGAATCCACGGCGACATGAACATCGACAACAATGGAGACTTTCAAGTGCTGACTGCTGTTCCGCAGCCGTCAAAGAAAGAAAAAACCCCGTTTAATATAGACTCTTGGCTACAGTCTGAGTACTTCTTATACGAGGTCGATAAAGTGTCTTTCAGTATCGAACAGAACGACTTTTTCCGCGGCATAATCAATAAGGTCTCCATTGAGAACCTGCGGTACATAAGAGACCGACAAGGCGCACTCAGAACTCGAGCCTTTGACGAACACGCTGAAACTTCGCTATTTTCAATTCAAAACATCGTATTTTTGACCTCAAACTACGCTGAAGGACACATCGACGGCATTGGATTAATCTACGAGCAATATCGTAACAGCTACAAGTTTTTCATTCGGAACATCTCCTATGAGGTTTCTCAGGAAGAAGTTTTGCCTGAAATCTCACCAAAAAGGCGGAGAGCCAGAGCGCCTTTGAGCTCGGGTCAGAGAAGGGAGATCAAAGAGCTGAACACGTGTACAAGCATTCATATTCCTGACCTTGCCAAGGATAATCATTTAAAAAAGAGGCTCAGCTACCTAAATAGCAGGGATAGATGCGGCATCCTACTCAAGATCAACATGATTCCTGAAACAAATCGGATTGGGGACGTCGTGATGACTGTAGAAAAAGTGAAATTCTCGATCTCCAGCAACGATGTGTTCTCTATGTTTCATATATTCTCCGTCCTCAGCTCGAATTTCATTGAAGAGCGGCACTATATGAGATCTAAACTGCGAAACGAAGTATTTAAAACAGAACAATACGACGAGATCCTCAAGATAATCAAGCACAATGAGCAACTCCTTGAAAATCAACGAAGGAAGGTGAGCACGTTGAATGCATCCGATGACAGCAAAGATGAAGAAAATATGATGAATGAGCCTACATTTGGTAATAAAGACTCGATTAAATTTAGCATGAGAATCGATGGTATTGGGATCTCTTTCGCCAAGGGAAAAGAGGTAATAATAGGATGTTAAGAACAAATGTCTGATCAGTTATACAGGTATTTGCAAGAATAAACTTAGAAAATATAGAGGCGAAAAAGATTTATCGAAAGGAATATGAGTTTAAAATATGCAACGTAAATTTCAAAACCAACTCGAAGCAGTACCCCGAGGTATTGCTGCCGATTGAAGAAGGCCAAAATTGTACAATAAACGTAAGGTATGATCGAGGTGTGATTATCTTGAGAATGAAAAACCAAAAAATCGTTTTCATGAACCGTGTTATCAAAGAAATTCAGCTATTTATCAAGGAAGTCAAATCGAATATTGTGAAGGCAAAACACCATCCTTTTGTCGAACCAGTAACACTAATTATATTCGTTCCATAATATAACAATTAAACTGACTCGCAGGAGACTGAAGAAAACGAGCTCATCTATCCTGAACCACCGAAACCAGTCCTTACTGTGCATCTAAAGAACTGCCAGATATTTGTCCCTAAAGGCAGTAAGCACCCAGATAATTTAATTTTACATATAAATTCTGGAAGTGTCAATGTTGGTAATGTAGAGGCAAAGTATTCCTACCTCTTATCTATGTTTAATAGAGGAGCTGACAGACTATGTCAATTTCCCTGAAAAACTGCTAAAAGGGTCTTATCGACTCGCTGGAAAAGATTCAAGAGCACTGATTCACTTTAGTTCGGAAGGCAAAGATCCTCCGGAAGATAAAACACTGCTGCGACTCTCTCAAGCAACAGTCAGTTTGGATGGTGTGAGAGTTTTCTACGCGATTGAGCAGAGAGTTCAGGAGCTTTGCCAATTGAAAAATCTGCAAATCCTCAATCTCTCTGCAGCGAAACCTCGACCTTATAATGACTGGAACCTTGATGTCGACACCAAACTCACAGCTCAAGGCTTAAGTCTGTTTACTAATTTGGTAAACGATTATTTGTAGTTACAGTCGTGAATACTCTACTATAGGCGACTTTAGACGAAGTGAAAGAGATCACAGACAAAAATCTCAAAGAGCCGTCCACGATTTATGACTTGAAGGAGAAAGGCATTGAGAGGGTTGAGCTATCGATTTCTGATAAAATGAAGTTCCAGATCAAAACAACCAAATATGTGATCAAAAAAGAGCAGATTGAAACCCTTCCAATGCCTATTCCTCGGAAGGAAGAACTTGAGGAAGAGAGGTAATTTTATTATCAGTTATAAATCGATGATCAATTATCTCACTAGCAACTATCTCGGTCATTTGGATAAATTAACCCAGGCAACTTTGAGCCAGAGCAAAATGACTAGAAAATAACTTGATTTTTTTTTTTAAACTTTATATACAATCTATGCCATTGCAAGTATGAGAAAATGTGATTCATTTGCAGTCTTTTTTTTTATTAAATTATGCTCAATTATCGAAGATCGAACGATTTCAATGCTTATAGATGAATATTACTGCTATGTAGAACTCAAAGGACGGACTGTATATGTGGCGTATTATCAACTCAGCTCTTAGTAGTCACTCTTCCAGAATAGAAAATCCATCAATGTAGATAGTATATGTGATTTTAGATTTTCTGAGAGATTTTAACTGCATATAATTTTTAAAGCATCTATCCATATTTCAGCAAAAACTTCAAAGTTTTACTTCCGATAAAACCAGCATAAAGTAAAGCCTCTCGGAATTTAAAGAAAATTTGATTTAATGAAGTAACTCACAAAACTTGCGCAAGATGGCGGAAGCATGCTCTGTGAATAAAGTGACAACTAGTGCGACAACGAACATGACGAGTACTTCTTAATAATCTGTACAAACCATTCAAAAGACACATATTCTTTTGCCACCTAGTTGTCCCTTCATCAAGTCGTTTAGCGTATCATTCTGTTCACACAAAAATGGTCAAAATAATTGATCTCGAATCAAAGAAACTTGATTCGAGTTTTGAGATTCTATCATCTTCCTTAATGCCACTGAGTAAAATTACTTGGGTCTCTCGCGCATGCTAACAATTTTCATTTATGACAAGTCGGACAGATGTCGCAAATCAAATATATTCAAAACACAGGCTTGTTGGCATTAGTAGAATTCTCATATAGAGGACCCGGAAAGCTTCAAGTATTTGATGTGTCTGAGAAGAATAAGAGGAAAAGCATACTCTCCTTTGAAGAAGGGAAAAATGGTGAGTGAGCATTCAAATAATTTAGCAATGTGGTCTCGGAAACATCTTCCCATTATTTTTTTCCTTATTCAATGTAATTGTAATGAATTCGTGATTTAGGAGCCGGATGTGGAGATATCGCATTTAATTCCAGAAGGAATATCATTGGAGCGTTACCGATAAAAGGAAAGGCGGATTATCATCTTTTTATGATAAATTATGACGGTGCTCAAAACACCACTCGAACGAGACTTGTCAGAAAAACTAAACTATTCCCCCAGCAGCTTGGGTATGCTAATGGTAATATATGGTTTAAATAATGGATGATCATGAATTTCTAAAACAGTTTCTGGTTTCGATTTTGATGCGGAAGGGAAGAATGCTGCAGCTATTGATACATTAGGTGAGTTCCACATATCTGATATTAACACGAGCAGTTGCGTCATCCATGAAAAAATAGGAGAAAAATACAGTAAAACTTTCAGTCTTTGTTGGCTATGGACCTAATACTATCAATTATCCTTAGGCGTCGCTAACACGTGCCGATGGAATCCTAATCCAAGCGATCCAACGCTTTACATCCTTTACGATTCTAGACTACTCAATACATTCGATTTAGGAAAGCAAACTTTCACGTTAAACAGCCCAATTGAAGTTGAAAGAGAGAAATATTGTAACTCTCGTCCTTTGCTTTAGTAATGATGTGTATTAGATACAACTACAATCGATGCTTGCCAGAGCAATGGTAATTTGCTCGCCGCAGGAGGAATGGATCAAATCATTAAAATCTATGATAAGCGGTTTCAGGCATCGTTAAGTATTTCAAGGAACTTCATTCAGGTATTTTTTTTCATACAATTTTTTTATTACCAGGTTTAGAAACCATTGGTAATGTCCGATGGAGTTTTGATGGAAAGTTATTGGCGAGTACTTCCAAGGATGTGACTGTAAACTTAATTGATGTCACCATGGGGAAAGTCGTCTACTCTCTGCCCAAAACTGACTCAAGTAACAAGTTCATTAATCTGAATCCAGCTTATCTCTTATTATTACTTCTAGCTCCAAGCACATCAGTTGCTTTCATCTAGCTGCAAAATAAACAGATGACGAGGTGCCTTACAGAGGTTCCTGTTCTTGTTGGTTTTACTTAATTAATTGACGTCTAAGAATGCCATCTTCTGAACACGTTGCTGAGGTGGGGTTATATTTTAACGTTATGTATAATCTAAAAACCAACACACATCTTTCCATAAATAGATGAACATTAAGGGTCATTTAAATAATCTAATTCGTCAACACGCAGTAATTTGCTAAACTGTTTCTCTTTCTCACTCTGAAAAACTGCGTAAATTTTACTCGAAAGCGCTTTGCCAAGATTCCTAGCTTTGCTGTTCGAATCAAATGTCTTACTGACCTGAATATCCGCCATCATTTGGATCTTACTCTCCTCGTCTAATTGGTCCTCATAAGCATCCATCAGCTTCGTCAGCGAAGGGTAATGCTGATATATCGCAATAGCTTTTTTCTCAGATACTCCAGGCACAGCCATCAGCATATCTATCCACATCAATGAATACACATCGTTAATTCCCGCGTAATTTGACTCCGTTGTATGTGTTTGACCTTTCACGTCGAATTCCCCTGCTTCGGGCTTATACTTCGACGTTACAACTCCGACAACCATCTTCTGGAGAAACTTCATCGAATCGTCCGCGTCCATCGAGTATTCGTACTCCCAATGCGTTGGGCTCGTCATATCCATTAGCTTAAATTCTAAATCATCAATCGTCTTTATTTCTTCTTCAGAGTTGTCTTGCTCGGGATTTACAGGGGTAGCAATAACTGGTTCACCTGCATTCTCTCGGCTAAATAACTTCTTTCTGGCTTTGATAGCTCTTTCTTTAACTGCGGATTTGATGCCTTCGAGAAGAAAAATATGTTTTGCACCGGCCTCTGCTTTAAGAGACAAGAAATTCGACATTTCTTTGAAATAGTCTTCAACTTTTTCCTCGTGGATGTAAACAATTACAAGTCTGAGAATAAGTTTTTCGGTGTCTATCGGAGGTTTGCTTGGTGTGGGCTGAGAGTTGGATTTGGAAATTACGTTGGAGAAAAGACCTGGACTTAATTTAAAGACTTGGGATCGAGCTTTGTAAGGTGTGCTTTTCCTTTGGTGTTGTTTACGGACGCGGACAGGGTCAATATAGAACTTAATAGTGTTTGAGGGCAGTTTGGGAGAGAATTCGCATTGGATTTTGTTAGTTTTGCATAGTTCGACGAGTTGTATCGGGCTGTCAGAGATCTCTTTCCCGTACAGTATGGAGATATCACCTGCATTTCCAGGCTTGAATGTCAGCTCCATGGATTTGGGTTGGTAGCAATAATCCGCGAAAATTAATTAAGATAGGCTGGTAAAACAATGGGAACGTTTTAATATAGTTAGTTGCTGTATTACTATTATAACCAGCGTTGCAATAGGGTGTGCATTGAGTCGATCGGGCTTGATGCTCTATAGATGAACTTTAAATCGTTGTAGAGATCTCAAAAAAGACTTTGAATAAAGAATAATAATTTGGAGAAAGCAATCAGAGCTCGATATTATCTGTCTTTAGCAAGAGTATCAATGGGGTCTTAGACTTATTGGTAGATGCATGGAGGCGGGCTCGAAAAATTAGTAGCGAGGAAATTAATAAAATGAGCATGCCAAGTAAATTTTATAAATTTTTTACATGGGTTAGACTCATTAACAACTCCACACTCTCTGCAGCCTATAAGCATAGAGAAATCTTGTTTTTCAAAGCAAACTTCAATATATGAGGGATGCTCTGCAACTCAAAGCTGAAAAATAGAGATTTGAAAATAGCATCGGTTTTATGCTTTCTGCTTGTCTTCTGTTTGTCAAGAGACTGTTGAATAACTTTTTCAGATTCTTTCGTCCAAAATTACTGTCGGATCTCATTAGAAAGTTGGTTTTAAGATATTATCTTCGAGAGATAGAAATGGTTTAGAACTTATGCCGAAGTTAAAGTATTTTTTTTATTTTCTGCTTCTTAAGCACAATTCC
>ENA-UOUE01000096-UOUE01000096.1-compost-metagenome-genome-assembly--contig:-NODE-96-length-67882-cov-10.023774_pt1 | contig 67882 bp, 45 predicted proteins | sample MGYA00238146_ERZ747223 | MGnify/ENA primary metagenome ERZ747223 (study PRJEB28781, sample SAMN06268865) | compost metagenome | isolation source: single cell | place: USA: California, Emeryville, Joint... | reverse complement strand
AAAGAGTTGCCTGTAATAAGATTTTTCATACACATGATTTAAAAAGTCAACAGTAGTGAGAAGGCACTAACACATGTAGTCTTAACCAATTAGTACCTGTAGCTCAATATCAATTAACCATCTCTAAAGAAATACCATATCAAGTAATTGATGAAATAAACTAGTTAAAGGATTTTTTATGAGGTGAGGAAAATAGCCACAAGGAAATAAATGAAGTTCAAAGCTCTATACAATAGTTCAAAAGGAAAGAGATAGACAACACATTGCAATTATTTATGAATCATCTGCTTTCAGTTTTCCAAATCAAGGAAGATTATAATCGACGAATATACATATATCAAATGACGGAGTTTCCTAGTTCCATCGTCCAAGCTCAAAATTAATGCTGATATTACCGAAGAGCTTTGCCTTTCAGCATATTCTTGATATACGGATTCACCAACAAACTTTGGGTTGGAAGCAACGTGTAGATTTCTTTTATTTCCCTGTATTGCTTTTCAACCCGTAATATAACTGGAAAAACCAAAACCGCAAGTAATAATGCATAGTAAAGAAGGCTCACAATTAGGGTTATTCGTAATGTCGAGTTGGCAACTGTTGCGATTTCTTTAAAGTTTTCAATGTAAATATCCGTTACAGCGCCTAGGGCAACGCTCATCATTCGCCCATGAGCCCCGAGATCTGCTAAGGTTTGATCGAATGTCAAGCCAGCAGCAACTGTCGGATCAAAATTTGAGTTCTTAAGTTGGCCTCGAAAATTAAGTGTCCATTCAAGTATTTTCTGTCTAACTGCAGCAATCCCAAGAGATGAGAGACCATTGGTAGTATCCCTGCAATTATCACCTGAAAGCGAAGATAAGAGATCGCAATAACTATTGTTGCGCAAGGAAGCAATCGCATTCGTTAAATTGGGCGATACATAATCATTTTCTTCCAAAGCCTCTTGATTATTTAAGAAATCGGAAAGTTCAGCAGATTGACTTCGTGATCTCTCTAATAAAGGCTGAGTTTGATCAACGTAATTAGATGCCTGATCTACATCACCCGTCGCAGCAGAAGCAATCCCTTCCAGAACTTGACAGGTATTCTCAATCGAACTTTGTGCGTTCGTAGCGATTATTTTAAACTGCTTAAGCAGAGGAATACAGTGGGAGACAGGATCTGCTTTGATAAAGTACCCAACGATTGGAGGAATCAAGTAAAGTCCAACCAAAAATACTATGAAGACCGTCTTTGATAAGAATTCTTTTCTTATTGGGATGTACTTCTTTGAGATTAAATGCTTTTTCGGGGATTCTTTGGAAAGTCCCTTTTTGGTTGCTCCCAATGAGTTCTTCTTTTCATGAGGGCCATTCTCTGATCCATGCATTATCATTATTGTCGCCTTTTTTCCAAGTCGATTTATTTCGTCAAGTACTTCTGATCCTGAAATTGTAACAGTTTTGGAAAGAAGGTGGTCGCTGTAATAATGCAGCTTGTAAAACGAGTAAAACACGCTAATTCCAACTAATAGAGCCACAGCACCGCCGAACATAACTCGCAGTTGCAACGAAATCACTTCCTCATCGAATTGCTTGTTCATTCTGTTGAATAAATCCTCGCTAAGGGGCCACAACATTTCTTCAACTTTCAAACTCTGCGATCGTAAAAAGCTGAAAGCACCCTCATGAATGAGCTTACCCTCCAAGAGTACTTTGAAAAATGTGTAACAATAACCTCGCAATACCACTAACGCTTCATGAAAATCAACAGCTCTGTTGAGATAAGGAGTTTCTGGTAAACTCAAATCTATTGTATAGTTGTCGTATCGGAAATCGGAGTAGTAGGTTTGCATGTTTTCTTGAACAATGTAATCATAATAATTATAGGTGAACTCTTTGGATGAAATGACCGTGAGCACTGGTGTTACTTTGAATAAGTGAGCGTATCTGTTTTCGGGAGACCATAGCTGTTGTAATGATGTAAAAACGAGCTCCTGCGCTTGAAAAAAACCATAGATGGCCCGTAATAAAATTAATGGAAAGGATGTTAGACCGGAGAGTTCTGATAAAATGATGTATCTTCTCGAAAGATCATCATACTCTAAGGCCAGATGCACGATTAGTCCAATGAAGAAAACAATTTGAAGTAGTTTCATAGATCGGATTTCTAGCGGCACAGAAGGATTCTTCAACTTTCGTTTGATACGCTCCAAAGCTCTCTTTTGCTTTTGTTCACCGCCGACACTGCTACTTACTGAGAATGCTCTTTGATTCTTGAACAATTCAAGTTTTCTCTTGCGTTCGAGTTGCTCTTCTTTTTCTTCCTCATCATCAACTAACTTTTCAGATTTATGGCGAGGAGATGTATTGAATTCTTCCTCACCAAAACTGTTGATGCTGATGAAATTATTCTGGGTACCAGCAGGTAGTTCTTGAGAAATCGGTGACATCCGCCCTCTTGAGGCAAGCTGACTCTTTGCGGGTGAGTTTGTTCTCTGATCTGATAAAAAATTGAATCCATGATGATTAGAGTCGATTTTTGAAGTTCGCAATTTTGGTTCTTGTGGAACTTGCACTTTATCGAAATAAGGCTCGTCTCCTGGAGGAATTAGAACATCAGTAGATTTGAATTCCAGTTCGTCTTTCTTGGTGACTAGGTTATCTACAGAGCCAAAATTTAGGGTCTTAAGGCTCTTGAGTGGTGGGGCTTCTGTTTTTATCTCCATTTGAGAAACAAAAAGTCGAGTATAATTTTCCTGAGGCGGATTTCTGTTTTTAAACATAGTCAAGATATATTTTTCGTAGATACTAATTAAGTAGTAACCATCTTTCGAAGGAATCGCGTTGTTCAAATGGGTGATGAGAAAGTTGATTTCTTTGGCATCCATAAATGAGTTCGATGAACATGCATTACTCAAGTTGAGTTTTCCTTTCATGGGTGTGGATCCGTGTTTATCGGTCAAATGATCGTCTTGCAAATAGTTCAACCTCAAAATTTCTTGAATCTTTCTGCCTTTGAATTTTATGGACTCGGGAAACGTTTCAGCGAAATTTTTGCTCGTCCCCTCAATCGTACCATCGAGTTTACTTAAGAGAAAATTCTGATGATAAGTAGGCTCTTCTTGGCCAAGGAGCACAATAGAGGGCACATCATCAATGATATCAAGATGTACTGTACATTTTATCGCAACGAATCCGCCGTTACAGTGTCGTAATATTGCTTGAGAAACATGGTTTCTTTTAATATCCGAAGAATTGTTGTTATCTTCAATTGCGACTAGGATGTCTGACCAATATAAATGGTTGAGTTCGACTTGAGTATAGCCCAATTTTTGTATTAAGTATTCGGTATTATGAGTGATTTCTCCACCATTGCCTGAGTAGTCATCAGTAGCGAACATAAAAATTGGGTTTTTCTGTTTATTTTGAAGCTTTTCGATGATCTGAAACGTATCCAAAGATTCAAAGTCCAGCTTTGAGGCATGATAAACCATATAACTAATGGCTTTGAGATCAAAAGTTAGGTAATCTTGGTCCTGGAAAACTTCTTCAGTAAAAATTTTCATCGCATTGCTAATTTTCGAGAATTTGAGTATATCCTTCTCTTGTCTCACATAACTTAAAATAGCTTTGCTATCCTTGACAAGTTCAATTCCTTTGTCTTTGATGACTTGCAGACTCACCACTGGAGCGTTGAGTTCCTCCAAAAATTCAATTTTGCGGTGAGTCCAGAAATTCATCTTCGAAATGAGCTCATCAGATTGCTTCAGCATAACGAACACTCGACTCGTATCAAGAGCGTTCTCAGATTTCAAGGAGAAATGTTCGTGAGAACAAGATCTTTCAAGACTTGCAACTTGGATCCCTAGCAACCAACCAAAAGATAATCGTTTTGCCTTCAGCTTTCTGCGGAAATCATAAATGAGAAATAGTACCTTGAGATTGTCTTGAAGTACAGTTCGTACGAAGAACAGATAGGCAAGGATAATAGATTGGACTCCTGAGCGGAATACTTCAGGAGATTTGAAATAATCTTCATAACTCTTAGAAATAAAATTTATGAAGGCTTTATTTGCTTTCTGCTTCAGAGGGACAGATTCCAATGAATACTCTTCTGAGGAAAAAACTTCTTCTTCATTATTCTCATTATCGCTCCTATGTGCTAGTAGCGGTTGTATTGCTTCAATCAATTTGCCATTCGTTTTATCAAGTTGTGCGAATTCTTCATAGATGAAAGGAAGAAATTTCATTGTTAGGATTGAGAGAGTCTTCTTCTGATTGAATAAACTGAAAATTTTCCCCTTACGGTAGCCATCGATGTTGGTCATGAGCCAATAAAGGAAGGAGGATACTAAGAGGAAAGGAAATTCCATTTTTGAGCCATCGTAAGCTGTTGCTTGAAGTATAATTACCAAGGTAAATCCAAAAGTGAAGGTATTACAAAATAAATCAAGGCGATTGAGTGCCGAAACTAAATACGTCGGGTGGAACAATAAGGTGATTATATGTGTGCAGGACATCGCGAACAGCAGACAAGCTGGTGTCACCGAAGCTGTATTATAATTTGACATTCGGATCCCAAGAGTGATCAAAAGCCCAAACATCTCGTTCACTTCCTTGGTTCGATATTGAGCCAGGAACTTGGCAGTTGAGTAGGCTGGTCGATATGAAAATATGGCGAAGAAAACTTTGATAATCGTCATACTCGTCAGATTGAAGATTGAAAGGGCGTAGAATACCGTCTCCGATTTCGCGTTGAAAATTACATAATAACTGCTTTGGTATAATGGAATATAGATTAGGTATCGGTTCATGAGAAAGACTTGGTAGGTTATTGCCGTCTCCAACAAAGCAGGAATAGGTTTTTTCCTCCATACGAAGTATAAGAAACTTGAAATGACTGCAATCTCAATCATCATTATGGCAAAGAAAAATGCAACAAAATCAGTATAAGAAATCGGAGTTATTTCCGTCCAAAACCCAATTTGGAATAATTTCAGAGTGCGCCCAAGAGTTCCATATAGTTTCGTCTGAGGAATCATAGTAATTGTCGAAGAAGCCAAAATCACTGCAACTCTTTGCAGATGATAGAATAGCAGAATGGCTCTTTCAGTCCAGCTATTCAATCGAGCTGCAGAGTTTGTAGCTGCTTGGTTGAATGTCATGGCAAAGTGAACGAATACATTTTGGTGATCTTTCATGATGAAACAAGTTTAAGGGACGAGAGTATTTAATAATTTATAGCTTGTTTCTTTAAATGGAAATTCATAAACGTGAGAAGGAAAATTGTGGATCACACGTCTGTGAGTGGTGATCGAGAACTTTTAAATCTGATTTTGAAAAGCAAACAGAAAATTTATTCAGGATTTCACTGTCAGCAATTACTAAACTCAAAGTACCTATTTTAAAATCAGAAGTTTACTAATTAAATAGCTTATTAATTTTTAACGATCTTGACTATGGATCTAAGTCATTCGAGTTGGATTCTTGTAGCAGCACTTCTTAGCGGCGAGTGTAATGCTCATTAATTAATCCGTCAAAGGCAGACTATTTTCATTGACTTTTAGTGATTTCGCACAGGACATATTGGGTTCAATATTTAAAGAAGAACAAAAAACTCACAAATCCTCTAAGTATTTCGAGATGGTTCCTTAATTTCAGGCATTCTGAATTGAACTCTCAATTTTAAATTTTATTGAAAATATCAAGGCATATTCCTTTTAATAAAAAAAAAAATTAAAAAAACGAAGATAAAATGCGCTGTGAAATATTTGCTATATCAAAGCTGAAGTGGATGGATTTGTGAACACTTAAATTCTCTTAAACAGGCCCGCTTAAAGTACTCTGCGTTGTTGCAATTTAAAAAAATATACTCTTTTTATCAAATTTGTTGATTCCAGCAGCAAAATCCTTGCTTATTAAAAAGGCATCGCGAAAGAGAAGATTCTGCTGATGACGATCATTTATTTCATGATTTTGCCAAGGTCTTTAAATATTATACTTAAACTGCTGCGATTGATCATCGAGGGTTTTTATCAAAAGAACCTAGTTTTCATGAGATCTGAATAGCCCGACTTTAAAAAAAAATGAGATTGACTGTCCAAGACAGAAAAGTCAATAGTATTACATTTACGAAATCAGCACTCTGATTGTAATATTGCTAAACCGGTCTAAATTCATATTTTGCTAACTCCTCGACTGTAATAATTGTTTATTTGGTGAATCTTGACTCGATGTCAATTGGCATTTGGGAGAGAATTTCCTCTTTGAAATCGGGAAGGCAACACGAAATCGATCAGTCTGTAGAATCCACAAATAAACATGTATTCATTTGATGCCATCAGATTTGCTACGAACCAGCGATGATTGCCAGGTTCTTCGAGGTCTGAATTTATCCTTAATTTTTTTTACTGAAACTGGTCTACTAATTACTGATTAAAATGTTAGATTCGCAAATTTATAGGGGAAACTTTGATCTTGTCATAAGCATTCTCTTGAAGTGAATTGTGGATCGACATAAGATTAGTATAAAAGCTTATAATTTCAAGATAAAATGCGCTGTGAAATATTTGCTATATTAAAGCAGAGGTGGATTGACTTGCTGACCCCTGAACTCTCTTAAACAGGTCCGTTTAAAGTACCCTGCGTTGCTGCAAATTCAAAAAAATATACTCTTTTTAAAAAAATTTGTTGCTTCCAGCAGCAATATCCTTGCTTTATTAAAAACGCATGGCGTTAAAGAAGATTCTCCTCTCAAGCTGATATCATTTATTTCATGATTTTGCCAAGGTCATTAAATATTACTACTGCGATGATGAAATAGATACAGGCAAAAAAAAAAACTATATAATGTTTGATCATCCGAGTGCTTTTATCAAAAGAACCCTCATTTTCATGAGTCTTCTGAATGGCCCAACTTTACAAAAAAAACATGAGGTTGACTGTCCAAGACAAAAAAGTCAACTGCGTTCCTTTCAAGAAATCAACACTCTGATTGTAATATTGCTAAACCGGTCTAAATTCGTTTTTGCTCACTCCTCGACTGTAATAATGATTTATTTGGTGAGCCTTGACTCGATGTCAATTGGCATTTTGGGACAGGAGTACGGAATTAGGTATCTTTATTTCCTTGACAATTTTCTCCTTGAAGTCGGTAAGGCAACGCGAAATCGACCAGTCTGTAAGCAATCCGCAAAAAAAAAGAGAGATGTATTCACTCGATGCCATCAGATTTGCTGCTAATTAGCGATGATTGCCAGGCTCTTCGAGGACTGAATTAACCTTTAATGTTTGTTACTTAAACTCATAGATTAAAATATTAGATACGCAAATTTATGGGGGCAATTTTTATCTTGTCATAGTTTTGAGATCGAGCATTTGACCTCACTGATTAGCGAATTTCGCTCGCCTGACATTTTCAGCATAGCAACTCTGCCACCTTTAAATATTATTTACTGTTTGTTTTACACTATTGAATGTAGTTAAGATGCAATTGCCTTGTTACCTATATATTAACAAAGATCAAGGAAAGTTTACAGACCTGATTGAATCAAAATGCTTAACAAGCACATATTTTAATAGAAAATTTTCTGTCAGCATAAAATAGGGAAAAAAATTTTCGGATTATTATTTTGAAGGAATCAACAAATTACAGATTAAGCAAAAAGTTTTGACACCCCTTTGTCTCATTGCAAACTAAACTAAAATTCTTTATTGTTTGTGGGCTACTAATAAAGAATGCTGCCCTGATATCTAATAGGATTCGCAGAAGAATAGAATGACATAGACCAACACCTTCAAGTTAGCGATCGTAACTATATGAAGCTTAAAATTGAAAAAGGGTATGGCATTTAAATTTAGCAACGAAGGGAGAGTTCAAAGACATATTTATTATGTCTAAAAAGATACACTCTCTCCCCTAGTTGATTCTACAAATAAGGGAGCTAAGAATATCAATGTGATTGTTTTATCACCAAGTTAAGAACCGATTTCTTAAAGTATATATTAAGTTAGCTATTTATCTCTCTCTCCTTCTCAAAAGGAATATCTTATTTACGATTTCCACAAAATAATAAATACCGTTAAAAAGTTTCTATTGTGGCTTTCATTGTTCAGCTCTGATATAAAAATACCAATTACTGATTAGCGGTCTATGTAATCAGATTTTCAAGGCATAATTATTACACACTAACTTTACTTGTTTATATTCAGCATGTTTCGGTCATTTACCATTTATATGTATAAAATTGAATTCAAAAAATTATTCATATTTATAATATAATCCAGGTTCCAATAATGCTATATGCCGGGTAAAATCTACTTAAATAAATACTAAATCGAAAATACTACAATTCATAATGATATTGCTACTAGCTGCAAATACTTGGTCTTAGCATTTGAAGTAAAATAGGATCACTTGATCAATATTCTAGAGTATATCACTCAGGCGATATCACTTTAAATTACTTTAAACGACTCAAAAATGATTTTCTTTTGTATTTTCATCCAAGAATTTCTCCGTATTTAGTTTGTTCTGTCATGCTAGTGATTAGTCTTCGATGTCAATGGATATTACTAATATCTCTGTAGATTTTTTATTCGAAATTGATTTACCACAACTCAACTCGACTCAACTTAACAATATTTCCCAAAGAGAAGGACTTACATCAATCTGCTGGATGGAATAAAAGAGTCGAAACTATTAATGATTTCGAAACTCTTGCAGAATTGCATAGCCAAATTCTATGAAATATAGATAACAAAGTATTTTGCTGGCTTCTCAATGGGGTAAGAGGAAATCGATATCTCTCCAGACCAGTCTCTACATAAATTTCTTTCTCCTTTTGATTGGTGTTTTGCCTACTTTCTTCAAATCTAAAGCTTTTGATTCTATTGCTGATGTAGAGTAAAATATACTGGTATATCACACCTACTATCAACGCAAATTCCTCTCTGAAATCACGAAAACGGTAGTTTTCAATAACTTATCATTTTTCTGTGCATTCTCATTAGGTTCATTCCAAATTTTATCTCGATGACTGTGGTTGCATTATTGCTGTTAAATTAACAACTTAAGATTTAAAAATCAAATTCAAAAGTTTTGAGAGAAACCCAAGAAATTTTATCTTCATCATGAACAAGCAACAATCCCAAAAACTCAGCCTCCAAAACCTAAAGTCAGCAAGACTCACCCTAGAAGACACAGACTTCACCGCACCTCAACATCCCACTTCCAACCCGCACAATATTGATCAATATGACAGCTTTGACGACGATAAAGATCACAATTATATAGTGGAACCAGAGAAAGAAAATTTTGCTGGTTTCGCAAACCCTGAAAACTTTGCCTCATTCGGTGACAACCAACCTTGGGATCCCAACCTCGAAAAGAATCTCGCGCGTTTAAGAGCCAGTGCTCCATTGCTTCCTTTAGATAACCTTAATCAAAAAACCGCTCCGAAGAGCTCCAAAGCTCATGCACCCAAACTCACCTTGGATGATTCAGACATCATTTCTGACCAAACGACCAAGCAAGACTCTCAGCACACTCAGAGCAGTAGCAGCAATAGTCAAAAGCAATGCAAAATCAAGCCAACGCAGATTATCAGTTCTCACACTCAGTCAAAAGAGCAGAAAAATCAGAGCACGAAGCCGAAAACCGATCTGTTTTCTGACCTTATCAATATGATAGATGGTAAAGAAATGCGATCGAGTCTCAACTTAAAAGGCACGAGTTTATCAAGCAAGTACTCATCGAACCCTTTTAACTCGCAGAAGAGTGGTAAGAATCAGGAAGTGGATTGTATTCCCCTTGAACTCAATCAATATGGTAAGACGGTTCTTCGTTCTCTGTCTCATAAACTCATTTAGATTACGATTTTGCTCCGTGCCTTGAAATCCCGCGGATCAAGCAAAAGAACGCTCGCTCCAGAAGCAATTCGCGACGACTTCAAAACGAGTTTTCTCCTGATCGATTCAATGAGGGTATGAGGGTAAGAACCGAAGAGAGTGACAACTACCATCCGAAGATTACATCGGGTAAAAGCCATTATCATAGAAGTCCGCAAACGCAGGACAGAGACATTGCTCGTTCGAAGCATTTAGCCAAAGAAAATTCTAATAATGAGAAATATTCGCATCAAATCACGAACTTTTTACAGCAAGGTCAAAAATCGGACTTTTCCCAAAAATTTGGACAGCCTGACTCGATCGCAGTGTCTCCGATCAAAGTTGTTCAAGAGCAGCCGTCAAATATCATTGGGTTCGATCAGCAAGGTGGTGACATGATGAACCAAGATGGCTTTGATTTTGTCGACGAAGCACAGCAAGCTGCCATTGACAACGCTTATGATTTTCGATCAAAGGACAAAGAAATTGAATTTAACACGGAATCTTTCCAGGAATTGTCTCTACTATTGGAAAACAGAAACCGCAAGAATGAATCCAATTTTTGTGGCTATAAGACCAATACGGAAAACAGCAAAGGGAAACAATTTAAACCGAGCGACTCTAAGCCAAATGCAAGACAAGCACAGCAATTAGCCTATGCTAGCAACTCAGAAAGTCACGTTATCTCTGAATTAAATGACAAAATCGCAGAATTACTCGAGAAAAATGCTAGTTTAGACAAGCAGAACCAGCAGCTCAGACAAGAGAACCAAAGATTAAGTGCCGCATTCGAAGAAAAAGGCTTGCTTGTCGTCAATCTGCAAAATCAGATTGAATATCTCTTGCCCAAACTCGACCGCCTAAAGCAATTAGAAAGCTCAGCAGCAAAACACAAAGAGAAAGCTCAAAAGCTTGAGTCTGAAAATAATGAGCTCAGAAGATCCTACAGTCGCTTGGAGAAAGAGTTCGTTTCTGTGGAAAATAGTTATCGAAATCAACTCGAGACTCTGCGTCGGGAACTAGAGGGTTCGCCTGAGGAAGCGCAATTTATTGAGAGTCATCGGGGTTTGAAACCGAAGCAGGATGATTTCAAACAGAGCAAAAACATGGGTCCAGGCATTGGGGTTCGAAAGAGCCAGGAGAACTTTAAATTGTTAGAGGGAAGTCCGACTCATCATAGAGAAAAATCTGGTGATGAGGAGAGATTGTTGAAGGAACTGCTGCATTATAAGAAAAATACGGAGCGCTTTATCAAGTGTATAATTAAGATGGTAGTGGACTGCGCTCCGTCGCATTATATTGACGGGCAAGTCCCAGATCTGAAGCTGGCTTGGAAGTTTATTAAGAAGATGATGGTCGAGTTTGCTGCAACGAAGAAGGAGTTCGAGTATCTGAAAAAAGACGAAGAGATTCTTCAAAAGTGCACGGACCTTCTGTTTCTTGAAGAGAAGGCAGAGCTGCTACCGAAGATCAACGAAATACTCATGAAAAAAAATCGACTCTCAAAAATTATTTCGAAGGTAAAACTTCATTTGAATCTATCTTCACTTGAAGAGATAGAGAATTATTTCACCAAGGTGATGAGCCCAGGCTCTTAACTATTGTTTATAACTGTAACTCTTGATGTCTATATAAGAATAATTTTCGTTTGTGGTTCTTCTTAGGCTTTTTCCTTTTACAAGTTGAAATTGGTACTATCGTCAAATTTAAGATAAAGCAAGCAGTTTGTTTATTTATTTCCGCAGGTTTAAACAAAAAAATTATATTTGCTCCTAGATATAGTGGCTGCTGCTTTTTCCTCTTAACAACCTGGTTTTGGTCAATTAGTTTCGAAAGAGAGTTGAGTTAACTATGAATGAGTCTTAAAATGAATAAAGAAAATGAAACAAAACGAAAACTGCTTCAAGACATATAAGAGTTTGAAGTGAAATATATAGAGACGCAACCTACGAGGCTGGTAGTAAGTGATATTCTGCTATTGTTAATTTAAGGAGCTTCAAAAAGTTGCTCATAATATTTACATTCTGGATCCATGATTCCGTATTCCGATTCAAGTAGACAGTCGAAATTCTCCGGAAGTACATCGAGTAGTTTTGTGTAGAGTTTTAGAACGAGTTCGATGAGCTGTTTTTGAGCAGAGTCTTGGTTCCTGCTAATGAAAATGAGGAAATCAGGGAAGGTACGTAAGTCTATTACTTTTCGAGTAGCTGTCTATAGATGAGTCCCAGCCTAATCGAGAGAAGAATTCCAGTTTCTTGAGCTTCTTCAAATGAAGTTTCTTTCAAAAAGAGAGCTATTTTGCTAATTATGTGGCTGAGTAGCTTTATCTTCTTTGTGCTATCGCTGACCAATTCAAGTGCCAACAGATAAGCACTGCCTACATTGTCAATATATTGAAAAATGAAGCACTGGGAATTAAGTGTAATAAACCTACCTGGCAGCTCCTTAAGTTTGTCATTCACGAAAGCATAGACTGAGTAGCTGTTCCACGCGAACAAAGCAGCTTAAGATCCTTTATTGGCTGGAAAATAATTGAGTATTATTACTTTGAAATTGATTATATTCTGAGGCTGTCTTTGCCAGGATAAGCAAAAACTCTGGATTTGCTTGGAAAGTATGCACAATCTTCTAATAATTAGAATTAACTTGTGTCCTTTAGGACAATACAACCGATTTACCTCCAAATAGTTCTTCATTGTGCTTGGGGAATAAAGTCCCATCACTCCGAAATAGGTAGATCTCAGATGGAAACTCAATTGCTGTGCTTCTAACCTTAACGAAATCCGCTCTTCAATTACTTGCAGGGTCAAAAAAATCTCTTCAATCAGCAATTTTGAAATCTGAGCTTGGTTTTTTGAATCTTCTAAAACCCAGCAAGCGTACCGGATCACTTTTTCAGAGGCATCAGTCAACTCGCCCTTCAAACTATCATTATAATGATCTTCTATTATTTCAAAAGCAGTATTCATTCGAAAGTCCATAAGCTTCTTAAAGATCTCCGCAGTCTCTAACCGTAGATGTTTGAAAATTAATGTGGTAGATTGCAGCTAAAAAATAAGGAAAAGTAGCAAATAATCAAAAAAGGTTATAGTTACCTGGATGTACAGTCTCAGAAAATGAATTGCGCTATCAACTTCAAATTTGCTCTGCTGCAGGAGGAGAAATGTGTTCCAGAACACGCGCATTATGATTTGAATCGAGTCGAAAAGCTCTTCCATCAATGATGAAAACTCGCTGACTCTGATTTTATGGCATTTTTGAAGGGATTCTGAATGAATTTCGAATAAGATGTCCCACGTTTTACAGTAAGCTTTTAAGAAGAATTCTATCATATTTCTTTCGGAGGTTACATTCTTCTTTGTTTCAGTCTTTAGGCTGCTCCAAACAAGCATTTCATCTTGCAATGCAGCAGCAATTAGCTGTAAAATACCGAGGGAAATTCTAAATTTTAATGCGACTCCTTCTGTTTCAGTTGGGCAATTCCTCCCTTCAATAAGTGAAATTATTTCGAAGAGGAATCTTCCTAGAATGCCTCCGAAGCAAAATTTTTTAAATATCTTTGACTTGTCCAGGTAATCGCAACAAAACATCCTAAATATGTGAATATCCATCGATTCGAGAGAAAACAGCTCTTGTAGAGAAAATGAGAATTCTTCTGCAAAAATTTCCGAAAAACTTGGACGATCTTCTTCACTTTTACAATAGTATTGATACATAACGATTTTAAGTTTCGTAAGCAAGATGAAGAAGTCCTTCTCATCCTCAGAAGCGTATTTCATCAGTTGATAGGTCCCGACGGCACTTTCTAACGGAGCCAGGATTTTTATTTGACTGTCAATCTTGTAAAAATAAATCGTCCTTAGACCCGGAGGTGCGACTGAAAACGTGAGAGGAATTATCTCAAATAATTCGATAGCTTGAATATGTAGATTTCTTTGATTAAGTTTCTCTCCTAATCTTATGAGTTGTGATAAAAATTTCCCTGTTGCTTCGTGCTTTGACTCAGTTTCTCTTAGCCAAAAACTAATCGTTTTCAACAAAGAGATGATTTTGTCTAAATACTCCATAAATTCGTGCTCCTTGCTTTGGATGCCAAATGACGTCAGAAAGGCTTCTAATCGAGTGCTGAGGCCTGCGAGATAGTCAAATGTCACGCTGCGTTCAGGTACTCTTTTCTCCAGGTTTGAACCCCACTCTAAGAGAAGCACGTCTAGCCAAAGATAGAGATCATCAGATAATCTCAGCAATTCAACCACACTCTCTCCTTTGTTGAGGAAATTCGATACAAACGTTTGAAAATACTCATATAACTCCTTCCTCGAAACAGCTCCGGAGCTGTGATATAGCTCAATGCCAACTTGAATTTTGAAGATTAAATTCTCGCGATTCATGAAATTAAGCTCTCGAAGTGTATTGTATCCCTTTGTTGCAGCTTCAAGCTCTCGATTCCGTAAGAATTTCGTTATTTCAAGCTTTAGACTCTCAATGTGAAGTGCCTCTACAAATTCTTTGTCATGACCCACAGCAGAAAATCTTTTTAATAGTTTATCGACAAGCAAGATTTGTTGTCCGATGAAATTTTGTCCCTTATTTTTGATGTAGTTTTGTAAAATTACACTCCAATACATGAAGAAGTTTGCTGAAAAATAACTCGAAATTTGGCTCTCTAACTCCAATGCGAGTAATAGAAGGTGATGGGTGTAGACGGGGTCAGGGTCAAGTGCTAGATCCAGATAATATTTCATATAATATTCGAGAATTTCTGCAATTATTGATAGTTGCTCCTCTGACAGAGTTCCAAAGGGAAAATCTGAGGAGAAGGAATTGCTGCCTGGTGTCGCGAAGAGGCAATTGATGGGATGTGCAGTTATTAGCAATTTGAAAAACTCTTTGAATTTCTGAGGCTCGTCGTCGCAAACGCAGCTTGAGAAAATACTTATCAGAGTCCACCTGTCTATCGAAATCTCATCTTCATTTCCAATCTCTATTTTTTTACATTCATTACTACTTCCATCATGAATGAGGTGATAAAATTGCTGTTGGATGATTTGACAAGCGAGTAATCGTGCTCTTAGAGTGTTCTCGCTTTCGCCGTCAGCGGTACACCCATTCGGGTTTTCTTTCTTCTTTTGTGAAATATAGGTGCTTAATTCGATCAGGCTATCGAATGATATTTTTTCCATTTCTGTTTTTGGCTTTTCAAGTGAAAGAAGGTCACTGTTAATAAACGGGTGCTCGATTGAATCAAGCCACAAACTTTCTCGAACGCATCTGCTGAAATCACAGCTTTGGGAATTACTCGGAGATACAGAATCGCAATTCTCAATCTTCACTTGGCGAGTTCTGAACATTGAGATACTAGTTTATTAATAATATTCTGTTGGATTTTTTTGTTGAGGCCTTCTAAGCTTTGAAGAGTGCATAGAGAGTTAACTAGGCTGATTTGTAGCTGAATGTGGAGATCTATTTTATACAAAGTTTATTTTTAAAGATGATTTATTAGGTAGTGAAGAAAATCGAATGTAAGATGCTCAGGACACGTGATATGGAAGGCAAACAATGCTAATAACCGCCAGACATCAAAATAATTAATGCAAAATTTCATTGTCTACTGTCGACATCAGAGAGATAGTATCATCAGTACGAGCGGAGCTATCTTAAACTTGAATAAATTTTGATTTTTATAAAAATTAATTAATTTTCTAACAAAAATCACTTGTAGTTCAAATCATTGGTACCTTGGTAACTTGGAAACCAACCATTCGAGATTATATGAAACTAATACTTGCACATTGAATATAGACACTGTGGTATTTTTAATTGATAGCTGTTTCTTTGGGGCAATTAACCATTTCGATTCGTACTAAATAAGAAAATGATATTTCTCACAAAAGATCTGAACAACTACTCTCCAAATTAAATTAAACAATCTAAATACTTAATCGCTTAATAACTGTGCTTTTTAAAATGCTTAGAACAAGAGAATTAACAGGAATTGAAAATAGTCATTGAAACTAATTCCCACTTTGTATATTCAGCAAATAAACTAATCAGGTAGACACTATAAATAAATTATCTTCTTCTATTACTATGGCCTTCTAATCGAAGTCGGAATGAATAAATTAAGCAGGAACAGAAAAACTAGACCTGTTAATCGAAGAAAGAATTAACTAGTGTAACTAGTAGCATATTGCCCTCGAATGTTCATCCACTCAAATTAATCGGACCTAAACTCATTCACAGAAACATTTTTAACTACTCAGGAGATAATAACTTGTCAGTAATGAGGTTCCTCTCTCTCTCCTTTTTTCAAAGGGGATTGTTTCTTCTGGCTGAAAAATATGTTCTGTCGTAGTTCATTTACATGCTTCTTATAAAAGAATACACTAATCACCATCGCTACTATCAATTCATACATAAAATATAGATCATTCATAAATCTTTGCGTGGGACATGCACATTTTACATTTTAAAAATTTTTATGGACTTTCTAAAAATAATCATGAAATTATGTTGAAATATATATAGATTTGCCATGCGCCTTTTAATAGTTATAAATCATTTCTTATATATAAGTGCTTTTCTTGCATTTACTCCTACTACATGCAATTTACACATCTATCTCAAATATTATCTAACGTAACCATAGATTTGTCAATCAGGATCGTTTCCTTGATATACTCGCTCCACAGGTTTGATATGATCAGTTGTTGACTGAAATATATTATCAAACTCGCCGCGATCATCAGTCCATAGGATTCGTGAACGAACTCCACAATATAGTTCTTCACCACGACTGGCTTAAGTACATGTCGCTTGTACCATAGCAGCCCTAGAACTAGAACCAAAATAAGTAAATCGAGGCCAAGTTCTATCATATTAGAGCCTACGAGCCTCTTCACGCTAGCGAGACAGAATTTCTGATAGATATGCGGAATGGCCTTCTGCAAGCTGAAAGCAACGAAGGTTATCACAAAAGCTATCAGATTGGTGATGTCAATCATTTGTAGCATGAGAAATCTACAGATCAAGTCCTTCAAATGGCTTTCTTGTAATACCGCATCCTTATGACTTTTCAACCTCAGGATGACTGAATGAGCCTCTGTTTGTCCCACCTTCGACGTTCCGCCCTTGTTAGTGAGGACTTTTCGGAATTTGCTCTTCGCGTTTTGCCAGCCGTGCGAAATTTTACTGCCAATTTGATGAAGCAGAGCTAGGTTTCCTCCGTACAAGAAATACACGACAAATTTGTATCCGAACTTGATCCCTATGATCCCTAGAGCTTGGGCATAGCTCCTAGACCTTAGAAACACCAAACGATAAGGCAGCACAGCAAAGAGCATCGAAATCAGTTGGATATTCGATTCGGCCATTGGACTGCCACCGGCAGTGTTCACTTTCATCACGAAGAATTTAATGATTCCAATGACCGTAGGATAGATAACCGAGGCGATGTAAAGGTAACTTATGTTCTGGGATTCATAGGCATAATCCACAGCTTTCAGATAGCTGTAACTAGCAAACAGCTGGATAAACAACCCAGCGATGACTAGTAGAAGAGCAATACCTCTTCTAATCGGAAGGACCTTGAGATATCTCATTTTATTGAATTTAAGTTTGTATGAAAGCTCTTGGAAATATCTGTGGTCGAAAATTTGAGTATCAAACGATTTCGTATGCCGGCCTTGGCTATCGATGCTTTGCTTCGAGGTTCTCTGTTTATCTTTCAGCTCAATGCGATTGTGATTCAACTCTTCGAGGAAATTTCTGTAAATATTGGACTTGAAAAACATTCCTTTCTCAGTTTGGCATTTTTTTAGTTGGTACAGCTTTTTGGTCCTCAAATAGATACTATAAATGAGACCGACGAAAGGCAAGACGACCAACTTGCTGATGAGATAAAACCACATTTTTTGCGGTTGTTGCTCGAATCTCGAGTTGAATCCCACTGAAACCAAGGCTCCGATTATTGTCGTGAGGAGAATGATCCAATATAGGTTTCGGTAGTTGACATCATTGTTGGACTTCTGTTCCGCCTTGATCATTTCTCGGAAAGCAAATCCGATAAAAACAGCATTGATAATTCCGTCAAGAAGGTAATGTCCCCAAAGATTGTACGCATAACCATTAATAACTTCGCTTTGGCTGTAATTATTCGCGCATATAGCCGTAATGAACGAGATCGCTATTAACGCGATCTGATACGCAAGCACCAACCCAGCGGCTCGCCAGCCGCTTCTTTTTACATTGGCAGGAATTACCCACTTCCCTGAACAGTACGCTTCTGGGATCAGTGTTTTATTAAACATCGCGAGGTGTTGTTGTTCTGTGTCTAGAGGACCTTCGGTTTTAGGTGTCTCGTAATCGAGGTCTATCTCGTTCGGATCAGCGTCTTTTTTCCCTGGACTTGATTGCGCTCTTAGAGTATTGCTGGACATGAGGTCAATCGAAGTGTGATGCCCCAGGAAAGGAGAGCCTGTAGGGAGGCTCCTGCTTTTATCTCGCGTAATTATCTGCATGCCTAAATGTCTCGGAGGCAACAACCTGATTTCCCGCTTACGGTTAAGAACTTCGGGTAGACTCTGTGGTCCATTGGTGACTGGTAGCTGATTGTGGCTTTTCGGGACGTCATTCAAACTCTTAGTGCAGGTGTTTCCATTAACTGGGAGCTCATTTAAACTTCTTGGAGGGTCTTCACGTGGGACTTCATTCAAGCTTTGAGGAAGCTCAGTTAGGCTATTTGGCATCACGGTGATGCTTTTCGAGGCTTCGGTCAAACTTATCGGGGCACGAGATAAGTACTTGTCGGTTAAGCTGCCTGGAAAGTCATTTAAACTTTTAGGAAGAGAATTTTTGCTGTGTGGAACATCAGTCAAGGTTTGTTGGACATCAGTAAGACTTTTTGGGAGCTCGTTTAGACTTTGTGGAGGGTCATGACAATCGGACGTAAACCGCACAATCTTTGCAGATTTGAGCTCGCCTTGCTCGAGTTCAGTAGCGGAGGGTAGATCATATTTAGGAGTATCGTGAGGCATTTTGGAGTTGCTTGGCAAGATTTTTACAGGAGAGAGGGTGTCTTGGTCTTTGCTCTGGGGAGTGAGTGATGATTGTTTTGAAGGAGATCTTAATGCGCTGAATTCGCTGAATCCGACGTTTAGTTTTAAAGAAGGGATTTCTTTCACGCTCGGAGTGTTGTCTTTGATATCAGGCATTTCTTCTAGGTCGGTTTTGCCTTTGCCCGCAGTTTCGTTTCTTTTGAAAAGCTTCCGCAACATCTTGAACGTTTACTTTTTAAATAAGCTGGCTATTTTTTAATTTTGCTTAATTTCCCGAACTCCTGAATATATCAGTCCAATCAGTAAAGAATCTGGACCAAAAAACCTTGATTTTCCTATTTTTGCAAAACCATGAGGACAAACACCCATCATAAGTACATGAGAGAGCTCCCATAAAATTAATTGTTCTTTAATCTCTTCAGCGCAGGCACCAAAATGAAGGCATGTATCGAAATAATAGGCTTTTCATGCGTTGTTTTTCATTTGATATAGACGTATCTAAATCCCCAGCCTGGATTTCGTTGATCCTAATGACTTCTAGTATGACGTTGTTGGGAGCTAAGGTCGTGCTGAGGTATCGTCTGGGCTTTTGCTTATTAAAAAAACGCCTCGAAATCATTGGAAGGAAATTAAAATTTAAATCAAAGGAAAAATCCATAAAAATCTACAGCAGTAAAAACCACTGGCAATCCAATCACAATAATATATCTCGAGAAGGTTAAAGTGCTTTTTGAAAGAAGGGCAATATTCCTTAAGGAGCAAAACCCTACATTTTTCAAGGCAAACCATCGAAACACTCCAAAACAATTTTAGGAACTAATGACAATGATTGCTCTTCTCGAGAGTAGATCCAATCGACATATGGATGAAAAAACATGAAGACCTGTGCTTGGTCATTTAGCTTTCTAAGAAAGGGATCCTAACATGATAAATCACAATCGAGATATCCAAAAAATGTTTATGGCTGTTGACTTGAACTTCTGTTCGTGTAAACTGTCTTAAAATAATTTGAGTTTTCTAAATTCATCAACGCTGTGAAAATATTTGTCTGCCTGAATTAATTATTAGCGTTGCATCTGAAAAATATAATAGCACATTTGTAACTCTTCGAAGTGTTTAAATCAAGGATCATGAAATTGATTCGAGAGCTTCTTCGGGTTTATAATGACTATAGTGTGTAAAATTCTCTATTAAAGTTGAACATGTTAGTTAAGAGATATACTTAATTCTGGATAGGGAGCAATTTCATGGTGAATAGAGTTCAATACCCGCAAGACTACTCTTGATCATGCGGTGTAAATTATGTCTCTCTGTGGCACCGTTTCCTCTATTTGTACTTATCCTCAGAAACTAATTGAGTGCTCCATTGGTGAATGAACCCAATTCAAGCGGTGCTCTCAAGACAGAGACTTTTAATAGACTTTTAAGTCGTCGATAAAGATTGTACGAAAACTTCCCTATATGTACAAAATTCGAGACAAATAGACTCCTTTGATTCAATGGCCATATATTTAGGTTTCAAGCTACAAAGAGCGAGTTCATTCAAATTTCCCTTTGATCTCATGAAACTAAAACCAAAAAAAAACAACCTGAGACGACTTTTGATAATGCATACACTAATCGAACTGGTTGAAAGATTCAAACTTGGCTATTTGTTTCAGTGAACTGCTAACGAATGAGATAAGCAGTAAAGATAGCAGCATGAAGTTAAATATTTGAAAACAAAGAAGGAACTAACCTAAGCCTTCAAACAAATGGAAGGAGAAATGGAGACAGATATCTTTCTCAATCCACATTTTTCTCAAACTTAACCTTATTTATCTGACAAAGAGCATTGAGAAAAGATTGATTCAAATAATAAATTGAAATTGTATATGAGTTTTTCGATGCGTTTGGCATCTTCATTCATTTTTGTCTTATTCTTGTGTTTCTTGGTCTCCTTCTTCAATAGAAGAGGGAATTTGATGAGCTCGTGCACTAGTCTTTGGCTCTCCAATAACAATGCGTCCTTTGAAATCCGGTGTTTCCAACGGATATCTCATGTCGAAGCCATTGTCATACTGTCCTTCCACGCCTTCGTCAAGGTTGAAACTGCCATTCAACTGGAGATTCGGTTTTCGGAGCCTATCAGTCTCAATCCGCTTTGTTTCTCCTTGATTTTCGCTGGATTTAGTTGCCTCTTTCGGCATCCCTAGCTCCTGGTCAAATTCAACTGGCTGTTGATCTTGCTTGCTTCGTTTTATCCATCCGCAGCCTATCAATTTTTGTTATGTGAGACATTCTGGATGATATAATGACTGAGGTTACAGATAAGATACACGCATAAGGTACTAAAGCTCCAGAAACAATGGAAAATCGTTTGGAATAATGCAAAGACCATTTTTGTGTTTTGCTACCTGTTGTTGTTATTTGATAGAGTAATTTTTAAATAATTATCAGAGTTTTCGAAATTGTTAAATCAACGTTCTTAAACTGACTGTATTTAAACGTGTTTTTAGCAAAGATAAACGTCTCAATTCTAATTCCCTCTCCAACTGTTATTTTCGAATGCCTTTCTCCTACTCCTTTGAATATGCTCAGAAACAATATCAATATCTGAAAGGTTAATAGATAACTTATCATTGGTCTCAACTCAAATGCTCATAGATATTCGTTAACACCAAGAACGAGACTTACAAGTTCTATATGTATTTGTTAAGGTCCAAAATTAAGTATACAGAGGAAGGAGGCTACTGAACTTCAACTGATTATTTATATTTTTGAAATTTTCTTCAGCCCTTTCTCATATATATATCTGTAGTTAGCAGAATTAGTATGGTTTGCTTTGACCTCCAATGTCTCCAGTCTTAGAAGGATCGACATAACCGCTCGTTTTTAGAGTTTGACTACTCTTAAGCCCGGCTCCAGCAGTGGATGAAACATCCCCCACCAAATATCTCATACAAATGGCTTCGATGTCTTGTAAAGTAATTTTTCCGTCGGAATTTCGGTCTAGAATTCTAGCATAAGAGTCGACATCGAGTTTAGAGGGTTGGAAAGAACGGTTCATTGTTCGATAGGCGTCTTGCATCATTGGAGCGACTTCATACAAGTCGATGAGGTTGTTGCGATCTTTATCATACATTTCGAAGAGGCGCTTGGCAACCAATTTCGCATTTTCGACATCACCAGATTGTGCGTAGCTTACGTTAGGGCGGTAGCCTGAACTATACATTTTTCTTTTGCGATTTATAAACTCAATTCACGTTTATTAATCAGAACTCTCAACAAGTTCCTAAATCATATCTAATTGAGCATTAAAGCGTGAGAGGAACTTCTTCTTAATGCTCCGATTGGCTGCCTAACTGCACTATTCAGGCGCAAAGACACTTTTAGCAAGTGACTCTGGTTGATGCTACGTTCCCGCTCTTAGCTCTCATTAATTGTCTTTTCTTAGAGATTAGTAAAATATTCTTTTCTCTTTTTAGTTTTCATACGTTGAATTTGTTACACGCAAATGAAGCTTTGGAGGTAAAAATGAAAAATAAAGTTCCGAATAAAGTAAAAAGACACAAACATTCGATCCAAATTGATAGCTTTTAGTTTTAAAGGGTTTGATAAAAAAATTGCAAAGAGTTGTTTAGTTCTCTGGAGAAGAATAATTTAACCAGTTAGATTAGTAATTAGTTCACATATCCATGATGCTCCTCTCGATCGAATTCAAAGTCACTTCCCGTGTTATACGCCTCGTCTGGTAAGAACTGTTTCGGAGTCATTGCTTGGGACCGTGGCGATTTTCCCATATTTGCGATCATTTCTTTGAAAAAGATGTTATCAAATCCCGCGGTCCTACCTCGGCCTTTTTGTGCCTGAGAGTGGAGTCCAAATGTACTAACTGGAGCCTCTTGCTCGAAAGTTGCTTGGTCGCCATCACCGAAAAGACTGCCAGTGTCATCTTTCATCCTCCTGGATGTATTGAAGTCATCGAAATTCTCTACGCTCGTATAAGGATCATCGTTTCCTACGATTGATATAGGCTTAGATTAGGTCAATGTATAAAGTATTAGATAGCTACTCTTGTACATCGACGAATTTCCTGATCGACTGTCATGGAACGAGCTTAGATTCCTTCTCTTTTTTTTCATCTTGCTGGTATCTTCAATCTGATATTTCGGCGTCTCCTTTTTATTCCCGATGCTCAAGCTTCGATTCGCCTATTTCAAATTTTCTTTCACTCCAACGCAAATTCGGTAGATTACATTCAGCTTTTGAAATCTTCTTGCCTGAGTGTTAGCAGGCTGGTTATACATCGATGGAGCTTCGTTGTCGTCGCCTTCGATGTAAATTTCGCTTCGATAGTTATTGAGATCCGAGAAGGTCGGATTTTTGGTCTCTGAACTCTCTTCTTCCGCTTTTTTTGGGGTCTTTCCGAAATGAGGGCTATGGTCCATGTGAATGATGGAATCCTGGTCCTCAAGCATCACTAAATCAGTCTCTGTTTGCTGCGTCGCCATCGTGGCGATCTCCATTGCTTTCTTTTTCTCATTAAGTGCCTTCAAGTGTCGTTTGTATCTCTTATTAATGTCTTTCTCAATTCCGGTCTCTTTCTCTTTCTCTGTGCCCTCCCATTTACCTTCAAGTCTCTTGATCCGTCTCCTTCTTAGAGGCAGCTTGTGTTTAATATTCTTTTCGTGGTGAAAAAATTCAATAAGTCTAAAAACCCCAGAAAACTCATGTTTACTTCCTCAGTAAGACACTTGGCAGTCTTTTCGTCGATCCCGGGTGCCAGCTCGAAACCGCAATCGCGGATAACACATTGTCCCATTTTGGTTCTTTATCTATATAATTTATGTAAATTTGTACTGGATGAGTAAGAATTCGTTTCTGAATATAATATGTTCTCAAAAAAACAGCAATACAGTAGATAATTTTTTATTTGAATATATAAGACCCAGGAAAAACCTTGAACGCAACAGGTGAAAAAAAAACAAACAAAAGCGTCCTGATTTGTTGACGCCTCACTTTGAAAGAGCATTAATTGCTTAAATGAGGTTAATCATATCAAAACCACTAAAGTTGGAGAAGTCATATCTGATTGAGGACAGGCGATGCTCTCTTTGGTCTCAGGCAACGGTCTCTGAAAAGAATTCTTCATATTTTAAAGGCCAGATCATACCATGCTTGCTAAAGAGGAAATAAGATCGGAATTATTTTTGAATTTAAATGTTTTTCGAGTGAATTAAGTTAATATTGTTTGTACGTTGCTCCTTCGAATAAGAGAAGAGCTGAAATAAAAATCAATCAGTTTCCAAACTTCACTCAATGCGACATACACCAATGGCAAATCATGTCCATTTTAAAATAGAAACCTCTCCTGTTGGATACTCACCCATGGGACAACAGGGAACTCAGTCATTCCTCTCAAGCAACTTGAGGTAAATATTTTGTTCAAAACAGAAAACGCTCTTTCTCTCTTTACTCTTTTCGAAGCTTCTCTGAACTAACCACCTCTTCTACCTTTTCAAGCAATAAGAATGCGAATCAAATACAATCGAGCAATATACAGTGCAAAAAGCTTGACAAACAACCCTTGAATCTAAATAGCGAAATGAAAAGTGAGATTATCAAAATCCAATTCAGGGCTATAATTCAAATATTACATTAGATTTCACCCCATTAGCGCTAACGATAGAAAAACAGAAGCGCAAACTGGCAGAAAACTCTGAATCGAGTCAGAAAACGATCGATAATTTCAATCCTCACTTCATAAAGCCATTGACTCCGACGCCAGCTCACGTTCTAATGACAAATGGGCCCCAGAAGCAGTTTCAGACACCACATAATGACAGTTTCGAAAAGATAAAGAAGAAAGCTCATGGACTGACGCGCTGTCAGTCAAGCACAAAAGTATCGCAGAAGAGCGGCAAGCATTCATCAGATGGAAGCGTAGCAGCTGGCAAAGATAAAAAATTACTCGTACCTGCGAGCAATGGCGTTGAAATAAAATCTCAAGGAATCCTTCCTCTGACCAACAACTATTTGAAACCGCTCTATAACCCTCAAGTGAATGAGCGGTCAAGAGTCCACGAATCCAAAGATACTTCCCAAAAACCTTCTCGAAATCCCTCACGGCGTAATGAAAACTTCTTGGTTTTCTGCAATTTAAACCTTTTTTTGTAGAGGATGGCAAAAGAAGCACTAAAGAAAAATCAGACCTTCCATTGCAAATGCAGAAAAAAGACAGAGCATCTCCCGAGAAAGAGCAAAAAGCTCCAGCAAATGATATGGTTAATCAAATGATTCGCGAGAACGCTCGTAGACTTCTGCTTGAGCAGAAGAAGAGAAGACAGCTTGAGATGAGTCAAAAACAACAGGAGCTTGAAAAGAAAGGGAAAATCTTGGAGGACAGTCAGAGAGTTCGCTTGCACAATAAAAAATTTTTCTACAATCATAAAAAGAACAAAAAAAGCATCCAAAGGGAAGCGCCTGCCTGGGGAGTCGACCAAAGGAAGCTAAGCGACATGCCTAGGAAATCCCTTAACGAGAGCACGATGCATAAGAAAGAAAAATATTATAAACTTGAAGAACACGAGCGAAGAGAGCGATTAGGACTTGGGCACATCGACGATGAGACTTTCGAAAGGCTGCGAAAGCGCTCGAAAGCGAAATATGAGGTAAATCATGAAAGACCAGACAGTTCTGGGGAGAGAGCAGATGATCGACGGCGATTATCTAAGGAAGAGGAAGATCAAATCAAGGCATTTATGCATGAGAAGAGAATGAAGCTAGAAGAGGAGATGAATAGAAAGAAATCAATGGAACGAGAAAAGAGAAAGAAAATAAAGGAGAATTTGGATAGAGTCCGTGAGGACGCTAGGGTCAACCTGCATATGCCTAAAGCCTCACATGATATGAAAAATCAGAACAAGTCTTCTCGCAAGCATAAAAAAGGCAATTTTTCGGAGGATTTTGGAAGGTGGAATGAGCAATCCGATTATCCTTTCAACCCAGAAGTTGAGAGAGGTCTCGAGTATGAAGATAATCAATATTATGATAATTTGTATGGGGAGTTCAAAAAGATCATTAATGGGAAGATAATTCAGTCCACGAAGAGCCGAGGCGAGGAGAGCTTGAGGTCTCCTGGTGATTATACTACCAGTGAAAGAAACTCGCTCAGAGCAGCTCATAACGAGAGCGGGCAAAAGAGTATGAATGGGTACAGAGTTTCAGCAGATCCTGAAAACAGCGGGTTTAGAAGTTCAGCGAATAGCTTTGAAACGCAACAGCGGAAAGAAATTGCGAAGAAGAAGATGGCTGAGCTTTCGAAGAGGTATGAGAATGTATTACATGGTGTCGAGGGTCAGCTGATGAACGAGATGAGGCAGTTGGAGCAACAGCAACTCAGAGAGCAAAAACAGCAAATGAGACACCAAATGCCGCAACAAACGAAAAATCAGAGACCTCCAAGGGACAAAAACTATGATAAGCCCAGACAACAACCTCCAAATCCAAAGAAAAATCTTAATGGACATCAATATCAGCAGCCACGCTCCCAGAAAGGAAAAGCTATGGTTCCTTCTATTAGAATGCCGAACCGAGAAAAAATTGAGATGGGAAGAGAGGAGATTGAAGAACTTGACACCAGCAATTTCTCCGATGAAAACTGCCTGCGAGACGAAAGTTTCGTGATACCTGAACATGAAGAGCCTGATGAAGAGTCACCGAAGAAAGATGAGCAAGATGAAAGCGATTATGAAGATCCAAGAGCCAAGGGCCTTAGAGATGGATATCAAAATCACCCTCATGCTGAAGGAGCTCAAAGACAGTATTATCAACAACAGCCCGAGCAAAATCATAAGCATGGGCCTCGAGGACAACCATACGCGAGTTCCGATCATTACGGCGAATATTCTGAAGATAGAAGCCACGAAGGTAGCGAGCTCCAGGAGCTTCAGGAAGCATCATACGACCAAAACCTGGAAATTCTTGAGGCGGCGGCTATATTTATTCAAAAGAATTTTAGAGGGTACCGGACACGAAAAGCCATTCGAGAATATTTGATGGGAATTGACGAAGCGGGATATGAAGGCCAATTGGACGAGTTGCCTGACTTACGAGAAGGACAATATTATGAATATCCTTATGAAGACGAGGAAGGAAGAAGAATCATTATCGGACCAAACAAAAAGGCTTGGCTAATTGACCAAGATGGGAATATCCTGGGCGCTGTAGAAGGCTTCGAAGGTTTAGAGGGTCTCGAAGATGGAGAAGGCCCAGAGGAGTATCCATTAGAGGGAGAAAGTGGCTATCAACAGAAAGATATAGGCCGCAGATCAAGAAGTTTTGATGAATTAAGGAACAGCTATGATAGCCAAGGCCATGAGCTCGATGATGATTCACATTTAGCAGGAAAAAAAGACCATGTTGGAAACAAAAAGCCAGAGCACCGGCCGTCCAACCAGCCATTCAAGGACGCTGACCATGGACAAGAGGGAGATGATAGCGACTTCGAAGAGGGAATGTTCAATCCTTATGAAGAGCTTAATCGCAAGCTCGCTGAGGAGCAAAAGAAAAAAAAGGAGTTAGAGAAGCAAAAATTACAACAAAAGCAGAATAATCAAGCTAAAACCGGAAAGGATAATCATCATCAATATTTGTCATCAGATGAAGAAGCTAAAGATGATCAAATTGAATTGAAAGCTGAGCCTGCTGCCCAGAAACCTGATAAAACCAAACTTAAGTTGGGAAATATCAGTGCTGAGCATAAAAAAGATTTTGAAGATAAGAAAGCACCTGAGAAAAAAGCTGGAGGAACAGGAATCAGTGAAGAGCAGAAGAAATTGCAAGATGAGGTATGGAGAAGGCTCACTGAGCAGATGGCGATGAGTGGCCGAAAGGAGGTCAGTCTCGATGGCCAAGAAGATAATATCGACACTAATGAATTTTTGACCGAAGAAATCGGGTCAGAGGCCTATCTGAAAGAAAAACAGGAATACGGTGTTAAGCATGAAGGTAAATTGCATCCAGAGGAGCATAAGTTGCTACGACACAGCGAAAATCTAGCTCATATGCAGCTTCCTGCAACAGAGGACCAAACGCCACAACCCAAGCCAGCTGATGGCAAAAAGACCCTGTCTATCCCTTCAGAATTCGAGCCTGATCTTAAAGCCACGTTGGCTGAACCTAAAATTGCCGCGGGTGGAGAGAATAAGACTGCGAAGATACAGCTTCCAGATACCAGCAGTCAAGATGCTCAAGCGAATGCAAATAAAATGAAAGATGCGGCTGTGCAGATTGAAAACCAGGAAGAATCCAAGAAACATCCAAGCGGTAGCTCAGAACAGTCGAAAGGGACAATAATTCAGCGACCTGAGAAAAAAGCAGTACCCACAATAACTGTAAGCGAAAGTAGCAATGCTACCTCTAGTAAAGAACTTGTAAGCGAAGGAATTCAAGTTCAGATCAGTCCGAAAGATGAGAGAAATCTGAAGAAAGCGGCCGAAGCTAGCAGCACATATCAAACGGTATATTTCGTTTTAGAGTTTCAACAATTTCTAATTTTATTAAAAAGGAGTTAACGAAGTTTAAAGAAGAAGAAGCCAGGAGATGGAATGAGATGATTTCTCAGCTTTCATTGCTGGAAAAGTTGGATACTAATCTTAACGAGCAGGCGAAACAACATATAGCAGACCTCAGAAAAAGGCTCGAGGCCAATAAGCAGACCCTCCAGTCGAGTAGTGCTTCCCAAGAGCTTGAAACGAAAATCAAGAGCAATGAAGATCCTCAACTAAAGAAGCCTGAAGATAATACTAGTAATCCACCAGAACAAAAGGACTCTCAAAGTAGCGCACAAACAACCGCCCCTACCAGTAACAATTCAAATTTGTCTCTATTCTGATTTGTCGTAGAAGACACTCGGTTGCTTGATCCTCAGCCAGCTCTGCCTTATATCCACGCGCTAAGTCCTAGGCCTGCAAAATTCAACAAGAAGCTGAACCTGTTGATTGACACTGAAACGATTAATCGTGAGCAATACCCTGAAGGAAACATCAACGCACAAAACGTTGCGGAATCCACGAAAAGCGAAGGTAACTCTCAAAATTTCCACATTGATCTCTCCAAAATGCGGGTGGCGATGGGTTCAGAGCAGGCAGTTAGAGAACATTCAGCACGCACCATTTCTAATCAAAGCATTACCTCTCCAAAGTAATCTTATGAACTTGAGGAAATTATATAATTCGCCTTATTCAGGCTGTATGATGGAATATTAACTCAAGGCGACTCTTATGAAATCGACCATGAAGCCCTGGAGCAAGAAATGAATTTATTTGCCAGAGACTCTTTCAAAGAGTTCACTGAGAAGAAATTCCGCGAACTGCTCAAGCAAGAAAACATGGAAAAATTGATCGGGATGCGAGAACAGGCGCTGGACGTGAGACACAAAACGCATACTGAGACTCTAAACAAGATGTTGGAATCCAAGCGCTTTTCTCCAAGGACCTTTAATGCGAAAAAAATTGAACTTGAGAGATGGGTAACTAAAGAGCGCGAGCAAATTCAAAAGAGTAAAAAAGAAATCGAAAGAGGCTGGTTAAGCTTCGCAGAGGCAATTAAAAAAGTATACAGCTTTTTGCTCCTTTGAATGTGGTTCTAATCTTTTCCTTTAATTTCAAAGACGGAGAGAGATCTTTTGTTTATGAAGAAAGCGATGGGTGAGCACAAAGGCGCCATTTTAGGTGACTCGAACCTCCGCAATTCTTTCACGGATGAGGAAGGATCGAAGAAAAAAGGCTTCAGAGGAGATGGGGAGTCTGATACTGATAATCTGAGTCATAGAGCTTCTTTGAGCTTGAAGTCACCTCAGAATATTTTGGGCTTTACTACAAATAAAGGGAATGTCATTAAAATCGTCGATCAATTTGAATACAATGAAGATAGCCTCAAGCCTACTATTGGCAGCAGGGATCCGAACACTCGAAAGGAGTTGAGCCCACCAAAACAGCCAAGCAAATCACAAAATCGATATGGCAGTCAAGAAGAGGAAGAAGGAACCGAAAGTGATAAGACGTTAACAAGAACCGACGCGGGTGCTAAAGGGAAAGGCATCGAAGTTGGAAGGAGAGGACAAATGACTAAATTCGTTGAAGATGAGAATGATTTAGACATTTTGGAGTACGAGGAGTCCGGAAAGAAAGGGTCAAGTCAGGAAAGAAAGCGGTTCCCTCAGCATCAAAGGTTCTCGACGCAGCCGGATGACATCAGTGACGATGTGGAAAATGATTATGTTTACGAACCTTTAAAAGAGCAAAAAAATGCTGATAAGAAGTTGCAGGGAATGAATTTGAAGATTAATCCTCATGACCCTGAGAGTGGCTTTAAAAATGAAATAATGCTGATAGAAGAAGCGCCGATTGACTCTAAAGATGTGGAGGTAAGTCCCTCTAGAGCCCATGATAAGAAAGAAGCTGCCACAATTGATAGAGAGGACACACCGACCCCAACTCCTGATATAAAGAAATCTGGCTCAGCCGATACTCTGCAATCAAATAAATCAAAGGATTCAAGCAAATTGCGAGCGATTGAAACCGAGGAAGGTGAGTTTCTATGTTGGTGATCAGATCTAAAGAGTATAAACATCATATTAGATTGGGAAGTAGGACAAAAGAAAGATTATGAGGCAGAAATTGAATGGGTTCAAACACCAATATCGACGCAAAAATCAGAGAGATATGAGATCGATGATGTTGCGATTAGCAGCACTGAGAAAATTAACTATAACGAACGTAATTTTTTACCATGCGAATGGAATAATTTATTCAATGTATGCGCATAGGCATTCCGGTACGACGCCCTGAGAACTCGCCTGTTGGATTGCAAGATTTCGAAATTCCGGTTGATCCTCGCGAGAGAAAGACACCAGAAATTATGCAGGGTCAGCCAAACAATCAGACCGGGTCCTCTGCGAAAAATCAGCTTATTGACCTCGTGGATTTCGATGATTATATAGGTTCTCTTAGCTCACATGTTCTATCTTAATAGAGTTTATTATACAGAGAGTCCACATGACAAGGTATCTCATCTTACGCGGGCTGCAGAAGAACAACAAGAGAAAGCAGATCCTACTGCTAAGAGACAACAACCGCAACAACCACTCTCTGTGGAAGACAAAGTGGAGAAAGTTACCGAGGCCGTCCTGATGGAGCTCCTAGGTGAGCTGAGAAAAGGTGAGTCTAATCTTTGTGGTGGCCCTAATTAATGATATAATCTATAGACGAAAAAGCGAAATCGGCGAAAAATAACATTGAAAATATTTCCAACAAGGCCGCCCAATTGCTCTCGGAAGAAGATGAATCTAATCAAGACCTAAAGGCTCAATTGGAGCACGAGGAAGCAAAAATGCAAGAAGCTCTCGAGAAAGCGGCAGAGCAAGATGCCAAAGCAAACGATTTATATACCAACAAAGCATTCCTTCAATTCCAACTAATGCAAGAAGAAAAGAGGAGTAATCAAAAATTTTTTTTCGATTTCTCAGAATAAATATTTACAATCATAGGTGCTAAGAAAAGGCGACCTGGTTTCAAAACTGGACTCGATGGAATTGATCAATATTTAAATACTCTCTGTGCGACAATTAAATGTAATTATCTCCACCTTTTGCCGATCTATTAATCGTTGAATAGCGTCATACAAAACGGATTTTCTGACCAACATCAACATTCCTATCGGCCAAAGTCCCGAGGATAAACTCTCTAATCTCCACGTCTATGATCTGAACCAAAACGACTCGTCCTTTGACATTGGTCGCAAAATACAGCCTGCTGTTCTAAACGTTGAGCTATATCTCATGGTGGAAGACAGAATCAAACAAGAAAACGTAATTTTAGCATCTAGTAAACAGCCCTCACGCTCTATATAGGGAAGACCACCTACTCAAGACGAGGAGATGATTGAACTCGAACTATTCCACAACAAGGCAATTTTCGATGCTTTTAACGAAGCTTTAGACGCCAGCCGACCTTATGGGCAGAAGGGCGTCCCTTACTCATGGAAGGCGAATCAGCCTTATAAGCCTGCTCCGATTTTAGAAAAGGACATGGATGACGTGTTAGAGAGAACCAGAGAGAAAGTCCTTCTCTGGTGCGCCTATGTCTGCGGGTACCTTGGCAACGGCGAGGAGATATTCGGACCTGGATTCGGGTCTCTGAGCGAAGAGCATTTACTCCAAATAAAGGAAGAAAGACTTGCAAGAATGCTTGCACAAGAGGTTGCAAATCTTTTTGAAATAAGCTTTGACTCATTTTTCTTGTTAGGTCTATGATTTTGAGGATAAATGGATTACTTACGATGATGAAGAAACAGAAGTGCAAATCGAGTTATCGGATATGATATTCGATAGACTTGCTACTGATACAGCTGAAGCATTGTATAAGATTATTCACAATAGACGGAACGAGCGAAAGTTTGGGCTCTAAAAATAGTTTGAGGATGATGTAAAGTGAGTTTTTGGTAGAAACGTAAATTCAATGTTGATATGTTTCAAAATTTAATTCACTTGTGAGAGTTTAGTGATTTTTATCTCAGTTTTTACATGTGATTTCTCTGTATTTGTAGAACTTACTATTCACAAAGGAATTTATTAAATTGGTAGTTCTATCTATCAATTAATCGGGAAAACACTGAAGGATATGTCAAGATTTATTGAAGATCTGGATTTTGAAAGCTTCAAGAGATTTTGTGCCCTTATCCCATATCACGTTTTTGTTCAGACTCTATCATAGCTAGCTAACCAATCAGCATTCCTGTTATGTTTTTAATTTATATTGCAAATTTTCTTCCTCTGTGGAAGAGAATGGAGATTGATGCCTACCATTAGAGCAATCAAATTTTTATGTATGATAGAATTAAGCCGAAAAAGGTTGTGTACTGATTAAGTCTGTTCATAAAAAATGTAATGAAAACAATTCGTGAAGTGCTAAAATGCTTTGAGAAATTGTGTTCTTAATGAGAATTATTGGCTTCATTAAATTGTAGATGCACCTGTCCTTTCATATGAGACGGTTTCAAGTGCATCTCTTGATAAGAATGTAAAAGCATTTGATTGTAAGAATGAAAATCTGTGTATATATAATTAATTACTCATTCTTCTTATGAAAATCAAATGAATAATTTAATTTATTCGAATTTTGACAAAAAAAGATGTATCAAACAGACGAAACGTTATGTATACTTCCTTTGACGAATCTTCTCATCAAGGAGAAACAAGTTCTAGAACAGAACGTTTAAATGAAACATTTTGTGAACGGATACTGAGAGATGTGATATCGTAGTAGTAGAGCCATCCAATTGTTAGCAATGACTACTATAGCATTTAGAGGAGCTGCGTCAATATTGAGAAGCTGTTTCATTATTAGGTTCTGAGAGACATCCTCCACACGTCTCCGCTATTTAAAGCTGGAAAATCAGCACTTGTGATCATTCTTGATAGGCTTTGAGCGGAATAATTGTTGGATAGCCACTTGAATGATTTTCCTTCTTCTTAATTCTTGAAAGAAGTATCGGAGTATGCTCAATCATCAACACAAACATGCCTTCCAATATGTCAGAAAAAGTTAAAATTTTCCTTCATAAATAATTCAATTCAAGAAGTTGTCAGATTTTATGCTCAATTAATTTTTATTCCTTGCACATAACATAATAATACTACAAGATTCAAGTAAGTGCTCTGACAATATGGAAACTGAAAACGACACTACAACAGATTTTCAATACCGTAACCCACAATAGAGCTTTCTAAGAACCATAACTGACAACTCTTTTCAGCAGGATCGAGGTTCCTAGCATGGAGTTCTCAAGATTGTAAAGTAGAAATTCATGATATCCAAGAACTCGAAACAAAGGCTGCTTTCTCTTTGCGTAGAAAGAATGAATCAAGTAAAATTACCCTCACAATTGAAATTTATTATGCGCTTAAGGTTTATACTGGTGGTCTCACCTGCAAGAATGCTCAGATTCTAATTTGCTGGTCACTCTCGCTCATAATAAAATTCAAGCAAATATCTTGCTCACTGACATCACAAAAAAAGATGCTCCAAAAGAAATATGGAAAGCAGAGTTTTCAGGAGGTATTCATCAATATGAGAACCGCATTCCTTGGTACTCATCTCAATCGATTATTGATCAGATGTCGGATATGGAGATATTGCATATAACTCCCGCAAGCACATATTGGCTTTTACTCCAATCAAAAATCAAGTTTCATACCACCTTTTCGACTGCGATTCACTCAGAATTTGCCGTCGGACGAAATGGAATCCTAAACAATCCGGTAATAAAATTGAACTTCGACTCTCTTTTCCTATATGCATTAATTTTGAAAGTTGCTATTCCAAGTCTAAGTTTTGACGCCGAAGGAAAGCTGATAGCAACGATAGATGCAAAAGGCTTATTGCTTGTATCGAATGTTAATGATAATAGAACTGTGGCTGAGATGAAATTCCTAGGTCATGAGAGCGGTAAAAATTATTGCGTCAATTCTTGGACTTTTTTACGAACAAAAGGCGATTGGTTCAATAAATGCCGATGGAATCCGTTACCTCAATCCACAATCGTCAATGTGCTATTTAGTTTGAAGCTTTTTAACATGATTGACACCGAGAAGAAGCAAAAACTTTTAAAGCAGTCTATTACAACCGAATATGGTGTTGGTAATTTTCTAAGCTGTCGTATTGCTTAGTAAGTTAGAGAGCATGTTTATGGATTGCAGAAACGATGGTAATATAGTGGCTGTGGCTGGGGCGGATAGAGATGTCAAGATTATTGACCAAAGAAGTGGAGAAATTGTCAAAGTTATCGGCAGAAAACATCGCGGTAATCTTTACATTCTATTTCTGCTTGATCCAGACTTCTTGTTTATGTTGCTAAATTGAAAAAATGTTTGAAATGGATTCTTTAAGGCCAAATTAATTGTGTGAAATGGAGTTCGGCTGGGGATTTGCTTGCCACTGCAGCCGAATCTGACGATGGAAGGGTGATTGAGTTTGCTACAGAAAAGGTGTTGCTCAATGGAGGAATTCCAGGAGATGGTTTTAATTCTCCAATAATTACCGTCTAATAATTTGAATATTTGCAGAGGAAGGGAGCGCGGTTTGCTTTTTATAGCGATGCACAAGAAAAGTAAGACAAGGGCAATTCAATTGTAATTCAGAGAAAAGAAACAATATACTTTGTTGACTCATGGATTATTATGACGAGTTAACCTTGTAATAAAATTTATGCTGCCTAATACGAATGTAATTAATTTGTGTAGATGGAGAAATTTCTTATCGTTTAGTAATCTGAATTATGATGTTTGAGTCTCGGTTAAGGATAATCATAGTTCAAGATCAACTTCAGTGAAATTTAACTAATGATTGTTTTTATAATAAATATTAAGTTTATCGACCAGAATAGCGAGAGCTTCATATTTTCGTTTTTTTCTGAGATATCTCCATCGACTCACCATTCAAACAGACGAAAAGTTTTTGAAAAAGAAGCATAGTTATTTTTTATTTGTTGATAGTATAATTTTAGGCTCGGTGTTCTAAGATTTCCATTATTGCAATTAAAAGGACTCAAATTTCGGTTCTTCGATTCTCTATATAAAAATTCCACCTCATGAACTTTCTAATCATATCAGACAGTGATGGTTGTTATGAATAATGTGCCACAAAATATGTACAAATTATTGTAGATATTTGAGGTTTTCTAAGTATATTTAGTAATGTCTTCTTACTCAACAATTCACGCATTCTATCTCTCCCTCTTACTCACAAGCTATTTTCAACCGATAAACTCTTGAATAAACTCCTGAAATGAATGAATTCGCAATGCATATCAGGAAGATTTCTTAGAAAAAGCACACTGACTTGGCCGCTTTCAGAAAATATCAAATAAGAACATGGAAAAATAGGTTGTGAGTACAGTTCATGGGACTAAGAGTTATAGTATGTTTCACTTTTCCAGCTTGATAATCAAGAATTTTTACCACACCATCGTGCGCCGACATCGCAATATGTTTTCCATCTTCACTCCAACGCACACAAGATACTGAATCTTTGCAAAAATGATAACCATTGTCAATATTCTGTCAAGTTGAAATTTGAGTATTGTACTTGAGAAGCAGTTATGAACAAGAGTTTTGACGATCTTGCGAGCGCGGATATCATAGATCTTAATATTTTTGTCGCTACCACCTGAAACAAAAATGTTGTAATCAGTTGGACACAAGTCTATCGAAAATGTCGTTCCTAATTGCAAATTAGTAATGCAAGTTAGGACAGTCGACCAATGCTATCATGATACCTCCGTCTTTTTCTAATTGTATTGGTTCCAAGTGCTGGTAGGAATTTTTCTCAACATTCAATAAATTAAACCGATTTCTATGGAATTTCATAAAGATAAGTGATGAACCAACTGCATGACTCCATAGAGCACGCGGACAAGGATCTAACCAAATTATTTGATCAAGAAGAAAGAGCAAGTTACCTTGGGAATATTTCCCTTCAGGCTGAATGAAGAATGATGATTCCATAGCATCCACTTCGGAAATTAGGCAATTGCTGTATGCGTCAATGGATGCCATCTTATTGCCTTCTGGATCGAAACTTAGACCCAGTATCTGATCTAAAAGCGACGAGCAGAGCAAGATGATAACACAGCAACGCTTGAGAAAAACTAATACTTGCTTGATGATCGGGAAGCCATTTTGTTTTCCTGAGTTGCGTAAACTCTGAACGATATAGATCCATACTGACGAGGTGATAGGACACCTTTTGCTTGACTGGGAAATAAGCGATTAGGTCCCTGTGAGTATTGATAACTGGGTCGCAATCTCCAGCTTTTTTTGGATAAAAGAGAAAATTAAGAGTGGGTCTGTTTATCATGAGCTACCTTCTTTGGGAAGCAATCCGCTAGAAAAAACCAAATGTGGCTCTTGTTTTGGGAGGTCTAAAATGGTAAAGACTGAATTTCTAGGATTCCTTATCGATAACGTCGAAACCAGACAGTTTGAATTGGGAATCGCATTCACGAAGATTTTATCCAAGTCTATGTTATTTTGTTTGATTATTCATCGTATTGCAATCAATCGATTTTGTTACGGTCGAGACCACGTATCGTAGTAGGCTCTGCCTTTTTCTTTGTATCATAAATCTTAAGTTTACCAGAAATGCCGGGGATTCCACAGGTACCCAAAATTAACTTCGATGATCGTTGCTGTCGCTGCTGTAAATCTACAAGGTCGAAGACATGATGAGTATTCATTATTGTATAAATATTACTTTTTTTCGAATTTGCAATTCCTTTGGTAGTGGCTAATTTTTCAGGCACCCCGATCTTTTTCTCTTCTTCCTTCGAATCATTTTCCTTTTTCTCTGGTTTTTGGATTTGAAGATTTTTCTTAAGCAGCTTTCTTAATTCTGTCTTGATATCATCTGCAACTGTCATATTCTGCAGTATTTCTTCAAGTTTATCTTTGAAGAGTAATGGATCAGTCTCTCTGTATTTTTGTAAGGTTGAAATTAATTCATCATCAATTCCACTCAGTTTCAAAACTGTGAATCCGAGAGTAACTAGCTCTTGGGTCATTTCAGAATGAGTTGGATTGTTTTGACTAGCATCCTTGCTCGAAAATTCAAGTATTAAGCCGTGAGAATCTTCTCTATTCAACTTATCCATGCTATTGAGTTCCGCTGGACCACTTTGGGATTCCAACGGGCGCAACCAGTCTCCAACAAAAGTTTTTCCAGATTCTTTGATGAAAAATAAATTATCAGGTTGCAAAATATGGCTGATTTTAGTCAGCTTCTGATCTTGAGTGAGGAATTCAATCTCGCTCAAGATATTTTGAATGAGTTCTTGAAAGTCATTTTGTGATTCGAAGTAGTTTTTAGCGCCCTTCGATTGTTTGAGAAAAGAAGCCTGCTTGATCGGAGGTGAAAGCTGTGTTACTGCAGCCATTCTGAGTTCATTCATTTCGAATGCACTAATAATAACACTTCCAGCGTCGATTGAGCAAAGACGCAAAAGCTCCTTGACGAAGTAAGTCGCAGCGAGATCATAGTTTGTATTCACAAGCGAAGATTCCAAATCGAGCACTCTGACAGTGTATAATTCATTCGATTTGTAGCATAAAGCATCAAAAAGGAGATAATATGATGTTCTATGGATGAGCTTGAAGTTGTAATACTCTTCCTTTATTTTAGGGGGGATGAGATCAGTTGGACTTTGCTTACTCACCATCAAAGGATGCTAAAGGAAATCAATGAAAATAGTTGAATTTAATTCATCCGGATTTATTTATACCCTTTCTGCAGAAATCTTATCAGAAATTGAAAATTCAATCCTATTCGCTAGTTTCTGATTATGGGAAGCTCCAAAAGCTTGGAACTGTTGACTCTATATCATATTTAATTATGGTTTCCTCTTTAGCTTTCTGAAAGTATCGAGCATTTGATTGAGGTTTAAGTCTGGCAATTAGAGTCTTTACATCTTATCAGGCTCAATAAATGAAATCTCTCGACCAACTGTGCCTTTTTTTAATTACTTTGGAGAGTTATATTTGATGAGCGAGAGTTAGTCTGTAACTACATTGGTCTGGATTTCATGATAATGGTTGGAAAACTTTTCGCGACTCTAAATCGAAAGCATTCACAGACCAAAGAAAGATAAATAGTGAAATTGAACATTGCTATATTGTGTGATAATTCAAAGCTGTTTTTTCGAGCATCCATTTTTTTCATTAATCATAAGTGCAGGTAAATTTTTCAAATGACCTTCTAATTATATATATATTTGCGATTTAGAGAAATTCCTTAGTTGTAATTGAGTAGAAAAGTTCTCAGACATAAAGAGCCTAGAAAGGATATCTTTCATCGTAGACATCAGAATTCTTTAGTAAAAGCAAAGTGAGGATATCGCTTTGAAAAAGATAATCGTAAAGCAGTGTTTTTACAAATATATGTTACGGTCTTTGGGTCCGAAACCAGATAAGGTATGCAACGATTTCCCAGTTCCAAATTCAAAGATTCTTCCGGCTCCATCGGCTGCTGAAATAGCAATCTGTTTTCCATTCAGACTCCAGCGAACGCTAGTTATTTGTTCTTTGAAAATGCTATAAGCTATCTGTTTAACGACTTTCCGAGCACGAACATCAAATATTTTGACGTTTTTATCGGCGCCACCTGCGGCAAAAAGATTGCAATCACTGGGAGATAAATCCACAGAATATGTCGTTCCTAATATCGAAATATTACAAAAGTTTTCGAAAAAAATTAATTCACCTCCGCTATTTTCTAAAGTTATTGGTTCTATCAACAAGTAGGTTTGCTTCTCGACATTGAACGCATTAAATCGATTCCTAGCGGTCTTCAACAATAAATAAGGAGATCCAGAGTTAACGCTCCAGAGGGCTCGTGGACAAGAGTCTACTCTCTTTTTCACAACAAAACCAAGAGGAATGAGGTACCAGCGGCATTTTTAACTTCAGGTGGAATAGTCACTAAAGTTTTCACCTTATCCACGTCAGAAATAAGGCAACGACAAGAGTCATCTATCGTAGCTATGTTTTTGCCCTCTGAATCGAAATTTAATCCGAGTATCTGACCTTCAAGCAGAGAGAATAAACAAAAACGCTGAAGAAAAAAAGCTACTTTTGAAATGTTCCAGAGACCATTTTGTTTTTCTAATTTGGATAACTTCTGGCTTTTGAAGATCCACACGAGCTAGGTGATAAGAAGTTTGTTGGAGAGATGGAAGACAAGCAATCAGATTCCTACGAGCGCTTACAGCGGTTTCGCATTCCCCAATAACGTCGTCTAAGAAATACATGGTGTAACAATGAAGAGAAACGTCAATACGCCTGTCATTAAAAAAGACTTTGAGAGAACATACATCATTCAAATGCAGCGGGTTGGGAGATATTTCAGATAGTAAAAGCAAGGCCTTGCGACTCCGGGACTCCACAGTCGTAAAGACACAATAGTTTGAATTTGGAATTAGGTTAAGGTGCACCTTAGACAAGACTATTTAATAGAATTTTTGAAATTCCATGTTAGAAAGATATTTTCATTACTCAATGATCTAGGATCGCTTAGATCTCTATATTTATGAGTTTTTGAATTTCGGTAAAAGTTTTGATTAGTTCTTTTCTCTAGATCATAACATCCTCTTCTCCATTTATCGACCTCATCGTCCCACATGATCACTCTACCTCGTGTAGCCCATATCACGCAAGATCCGAACCCTAACATGTGGGAATTTTAATAAGACGCTCAGTAATAAAGATTGCCTACGTAGCTCCGATTTTGCAACTTCTTGGACAATATTTCGTTTTTTGGTGGTCTCTATTTTTTTCTCTTCCTCAACTTTTGTAGAGGAACTATGAATGCTGGCTTTTTTCTTGGATTCTTGACTTGGCAGGTTTTTCTTAAGCAGTTTTCTCAACTCACTTTTCGCGGCATCTGCTACCTTTATGCTCTGCAGTATTTCTTCAAGCTGGTCTTTGTAGAGTGAAGGGTTATTCTCTCTACATTCTCGTAAGAATTGGATCAATTCATCATCGACTCCGAGCAGTTTTAACACTGTAAACCCAATCGTAGTGAGTTCTTCAGCCATTTCAGAATCTTTCAAAGCGTGCTGATTTGAACCCTTGTTAGAGTTTTCGAGTCTTGATTCCTTTCCCCCTGCACCTACATTCTCACCTGGTCTAAAAGGTCGAAGCCAGTCTCCAAGAAAGGCTGTTCCAGACTCTTTCATAATGAATACATTATCCGGCTGTACGATAGTACTGGTATTCGTGAGTTTCAGCTCCTGGGTAAGAAATTCCACTTCGCTCATCAGACTTTTGATGAGTGATTTAAAATCTACCTGCGATTCGAAGTAGTTTTTCGCGGCTTTCGACTCTTTCAGATGAGGAGCTGGTTTGATAGCAGATGAGAGCTGTATCACTGCAGCTATTCTGCGTTCATTGATTTCAAAAGCATTTATTACAACACTCTCAGCATCGAGAGAGCAGAGATGAAGCAGTTCCTTAATGAAGAAGCTTGCAGCGAGATCATAGTTTGTTTTCACTATAGAAGATTCTAAATCAAGGACTCTGAGAGTGTTTGGTTCATTAGAGCCACGAGATAATGCTTCGAAAATGAGATAATACGATGCTCTGTGGACGAACTTGAAATCGTGATACTCTTCTCTTATTTTGGAAGGAATGAGATCAATTTGACTTTGTTTGCTCACCTCCATATGCTGAAGAAGAGAACCAAAAAAGAGAAGCGATCTCAAATAATTTTAAATATGATTTATCGTAAAACCTGATTTATTTATACCCATGTTAAATTCAGCAAATCATTCGCCAGATCTTAAAAAAAGATCCGGAAGCTAATATATAATTTCTCAAACCTTAATAATGAGGGGGTCTCACACTCGATAGTTTGATTAAGTGGAACATTATTGAAGGAGTCAGCAGAAATCGCACTTAAAGCTTTCTCAATAATCTTCTAACTTTACAACTACTTGGTCCATGAAAATTTCTGTTCTTCTGGCAAGTATCCAGTAAGTCTCTATTTCTGTAAAATTCATGAAATAAATCTGCTGTCATTACATGAATCTCCCGGTTATTTCAGATTTCGTACAATTAGGCATCTGTAACAAAGAAGGCGACACAAACGACACAAGCAACTTGTGTTTGGCTAACATATTTGTAATATTCGTTGATATAGATAGATTCAGTGGCAGCAATCAGATCTATACCTATTTCTCAATGATTCCAGGAAATGCCTTTGGTATTTAATAGAAAAATAGCAAAATGACATGCCATTCATAAATTTTGTTGCTTTTTCACTCCCTCTAATCTAGCTATCCTCTCAATTTCCACCCTACCTTGCCATCTCCTAACATTTTTCAACTCTAAAGCTTCTTAGAGAAAATTCTACTGGCTTTACAATACGATAAATACCTGGAAAATAAAATTCTTGAATAAGAGGCTCTAAGTTATATCATCGTACTGTAAAATAGAGCAGCTAGTCTATACGATATCTATATTATATTGTTCAAGACTAAGACTGTGCTGATCATTGCTGCTATTTGTCTCTTTCACATTCGCGATCAGAATTGTCATTTGAAGTCGAACAAAGTTTATTTTTTCGAAAATACTGATTTATTGTGACTGAAATTTCTTCGATTATCTGAGAACTGGTAAAAGAAATTAAATCTAAACAGATATATCTAATCGAATCAATTTAACTAAAAATCGAATAATCAATCCTCTTAGAATGGACAAGAAGTCGAATAAAATATGGGCAACTGCTGCTGCTACTCTCGGAATAGGAGTTGCCGCTGCAGCTTTTTACTACTTCAGTAAAAGCGACCAAGCAGATTCTCAGTACACAAGCGAAAGCTATCTGAGCGTCGAGATGCTAGAAAAAATATTTACTCAAATACGTTCTGCACTACAAGCACAATTTAACGAAATGGCGCTTCAGCACAGAAAGCAACGCAGAGCAGAAACGAATTTAACAGAATACATCAAGAAATGCAGGGAATTCGAAGACTCTTACCGAAAATTGCGCAAAACTAAGACAATAGAGGTCTTGCAAGCTTTAGACATTGATCGAGAGCTCTTTATTACCTCAATTGAGTACTATTTAGAACAAGGGAACGAAATTGTAAAGGTATTGACCAATGAAGCATCGTTGGCACCTTACAACAAGATTCCTTCAACGAAAAAAATCGATATGATGAAGTTTATTAAGACAATGAATGATAGAATCAATTATATCAATAGCGAAACTCCTGCTCTAACTTTAGATGTCAGCTGCAGACTGGAGATTCTTAAAACAACGAATCCGGAGATAGAATGGAGCGACCTTGACGCGAGAAGCGCGATTGAAAATAAAGTACGAGATCATGTGTATGAGTATTATGGTATTGAGACGGAGGACCTGCAAGCCTTTTTGGAATCATGGCAGAAAGCGCCTGATTCAGCTACAAAGAAAAAACTTTTTGAAGTTGTCGTTTCAAATACTAAGGTAGTTCCATTGTAAAATTAATAGTAGAAATTCATATTCTAATAGGTTTTATCTGTTGTAATCTTCGACTAAGAGTAAATATGCATCGAACAGAATAAAACGTTAAAATCATTACTTTTTTGAGCACTTAAATTTGAAAGCGAATGGAAGCTTGTAATATTTTTTTAGAGTCAAGCGTGGACCTTTGTTATTGCAATAGTTCTCCGTTTTGAAGCTCTTTTGTTAATCACAGTGCCTTGGAAATGTCTCTCTTTTCTGGCAAGATACACGTTTGTCCCCACATTAGAGACCTCTTCACTCATACTAGGGAATTCATTAGCCGGATGCCGGTGCTTACGGGTTGTTATCTTATTGGATCGTGGAGATTGGCTGTGGATTTGAGCTGTTTGCTCTTGTTTGGTATCTCCGATGACTTTCTTTTTCTTGAGAACTTGCCTCACATATTTAATAAATTCCCAAATTGATGTGATTTGCTGAACAACGATAAAGTAAGCGTTATAAGCAACAAGCAAACTGCATAGCCCGACCACAACCCACCCCACATTTTTCCTCTGTTCATCGGACATCTTCAAAGTAATATCATCTCCAGCGAAAACAAAAATAGTCAGATGAATGAGCACCAATATCACTTCTGATCCAACGTTTAACCAAGCGTCCCTCTTTTGGGCATAGGGTTTAATCCATATCATAAAAATCAGCAAGAATAATCCACTACAGGAGGTAATTATCATTTGAAGCACTGGTATGTCGTATGCAAGTACAATCCCCACGAAATGCGCAATTTTTCTTAGGAAAATAAAAGCCATGAAATTCCGACGGAAATATGCCGTTTCTGGACTTGTGCCTTGATCTTGCTCGGTATTGAAGTCCTGATAAATCGCTCCATGCTTACTTTGATGAGCTTTGCTACCGAAGTTGTATGATGTCGATTCGTTTGCGCTAGTTACTGCGAAAGGTGCCCAAAAGCAGAGTGCACCAGTTATAAGTGCTAGGATAGACGAGAGAGTATTTGTATTGGTCTGAAAATTCATGTTATTTAGCTGCAAAGCCACCGCAATCAGCAAATCAGCATAACTCCCCATGATGCTGTTGTGAACCAATCCCCATTCAAATTTATTTTTATACCATATTAGCAGGTTATTGAGCTTGCCTGATGTTCTGAAAATAAATAAAAGAGTTTTCGTGACAAGATAAAGCAACCCAATAGCAAGCCATCCTGCTACAGTTGAGCCAGCGTTGTTGAGGAAGAGACCGTCCATGTCATTCTCAGAGAACTTAGGAGGAGATGATAAGCCCGTCTGCATCTCTTCATAGAAGTCGGGAGCCACATATTGAATTGGGTTGGGAACCATGGAGTTGATACTCGCAACTGAGAAGATTTTAAAGAAGGCGATAACGTTGAATGGGTAGTTCACATTCAAATAGAGGAGGTAATTCACGATCTGAAACAGGCTGAGGAATGAAAAAAGCAACCCTCCACTCCCTCCTAAAGCAAACATTGAAGCGGAGCTTCCAAGAGCTGCACTAGAAACTGCTGTGCCTATGGATGCCATTGCTTGCGCTGTAGCTAATTCTGTCGGAGTAAAATAGATGAATGGAATAGTTTGAGTACTCACAGAATCAACATCAATAATAACACTTGCACTGTCGACTATATGTGATTTGTTCTCAAAAAATACCGTGAGAGTTTCAGTTCCAACGCTTTTATGGAAGGTGAATGTCAGCTTAAAGGTCTTGCCGCTTGATTGTTTCTCTGTCTTGTTCAATACATAATCAACAGGAGAATTTAAATTTGTAATTGAGAAGGAGAGATATTGGGAAATGTCTCCTGTGATATTCATAACATTACTAAATACTAGCAAGTATACCTCAGGATTTGAAGTTGATTTGAGAACTGCAGTAGGAGGGTCACTCTTAGTTTTGCATTCAGAATTATCAAGCACATATGGTGCAAAGCAGGAAGTACAATGATCAGCTGCAGATTGGCATGTCTTACAAGTTACACTGCAAACATCACAAGCTTTCGTTTGAGTGTTTTCCCAATATCCATCTGGGCAATCCGTCACACATTGCAATCCATTATTTGTAAGGAAATACCCGTTTTGGCATGTCTGGCAGAGAGTGTTATTATTAATACAAGAAGCACATGAACTGATTGGACAATATGAACACGTGTGTTGAGGGGAACATAAACCACCCAGAGCATCTGTACAATCAGAGTCAGTTTTGCACCGCACGCAACCTGCATTCGAATCACATAATAAATTGGGTGCCACCAATGAACAGTCGCCATCAGTCAAACATTTCTTACAAGTATAAGTTCCCCCAGCACTATCGCATCGGGAAGCCGTCACAGAGCTAGCACAATCTGCATTAGAAATACAGTGCACGCAGCCGCCATTATAGCAAAAGTCGTATCCTAAGTGCTGACAGTCTGAAGGACCTAAACAAGGAACACAATTTCCGAAACTGCATAACGCTGCAGTTATAGAATTACAATCATTGTCACTTAAACATTCTTGGCACACGCCAGATGACGAATTGCAATAAGCAGGAAAACCAGGAGTTGCCCTTAGGCTGCAATGGTTGTCGCTTGAGCATGGTTGACAATTGGTACCAATACAAGCAGCAAGAGCTGGATCTGTGCAATCAGTGTTGGTTGTGCAAACTGGAACTGACTGCAGGCAATCGCCGGTTGTTGATTGACATACAGGGAAAGATGCATTATGTGTTTGACACTGAATTGAACTTGTACATTTCATACATACGCCACCAAAGCACTGCGGAAATGTTGGAGTGGTTCCCAGACAGTCCATTACTGTACCACATGGAATTTGAGTACAAGTATGTGAAGTTAAATCACAAAATTTCCCGACTGATGCATCGCAATCTGCATTACTCAAGCACTGCACGCAAGTATTTGTTAAATCCACAAGGCACCTTTTGGTGGTGGAGAACTGGTTGCAATCCTGATCTCCTGAGCAAGGGACGCAAGTTCCAGCAGAACACTTTGATTCAGAAGGATTCGTGCAATGATTATTTGAGAGACATTGTAAACAAATATGTGCTGTAAGAGAGCACTTTGTTGTGATGGGAAAGTGGCAATCAGTATCACTGCCACATGGAACACAGGTATGAGTTGTTGATGAACATTTTGGCGCGGAAACAGATGTGCAGTCAGAATCATCGAGACATTCGACGCAAGTTCCGGTTGATGTCAGACAGTTTGGTGTTGGAGATGCACAGTGACTATTATCTAAACATTGAACGCAGAGAGTTGACGAATAGCATTTTGAGGTTACAGGAAAATGACAGTCAGTATCGCTACTGCATGCCACGCACGTGTTTGACGAGCATTTTGGTGCTGAAGGAGAAGTGCAATCTGTATCAGAAACACATTTAACGCAAGTTCCTGTTGATGTTAGGCATTTTGATGTTGATCCACCGCAATGGTTGTCAGCAAGACATTTAACACAGGTATTTGATGATAATTGGCATTTTGGTGTTCCACCACTACAATCATTGTCAGCAAGACATTGAACGCAAGAACCAAGTATTTTATTGCATTTTGGTGTTGCCCCACCACATTCAGCATTGCCTTTGCATTGGACGCATGTGTTAGACGTTGTATTACATTTAGGAGTCGCTGGGAAATGCCCACATTCTGCATCTCCACCGCATGGGACGCATACTTTAGACGCACATTTTGCGGCCGTTATCAACCCGCAATCACCATGCGCCGTACATTGCACACAATATCCTGAAGAGCAAATAGGCTTGTTTGAATCTGTGCAATCAGCGCCCGTAGTGCATTTTAATGTACATGTCGGTGAATCACATCCATAAAGGGGATCTCCAAGCCAAGTCGCACACTCGGAATCGAGCTCACATGCAACGCAGTATTTTTGCATACCTACTCCTGTGTCGGGCACAATACATTGAGGTCTCGAGGTCGGACACTCGGAGCTTGTAGTGCAAGCAGATCCGCAAAGGTACGGAGCAACACCATTAATGAAAAGGCAAGTACCTCCTGAATTTGAACATTCAGTGTTGCTTGAGCATTGAACACATGTACCCGAAAGGCATTTTTTCCTCACTGGCAACTTATTGCAATCAGGATTACCGGCACATGTTTTGCAAGTTCCCTGACAGTGCTGGCCTATTGCGCAGTCTTGCATGGAGCAGGAGCCGCTAGTAACGTCTAGTTTCAGTAGTAACAGCGTTGCCAATATAGCTAAAGTGGTATATATTCTCATGATTTTTTTTATTTGAGAACCAAAGCTTTAATTTCGATAAAGTTCAACAACTTTAAATAAAACATTTATCTACAGTGAGATCCTATTAGAGGTACTTTGTTTTATTGTTAGTCTAATCATGCTGAAAAAATCTCTTTTACTAATTATTTCCTAAGGATCATCAATATCTTCTCTCTTCATTAGCTTCTAGAGTAGTTCTAGAGTAGGCTAGTAGTAACCGAGCACAAGCAAAGGCTCCAAAACTCAATATATTTTATCTCGAATATTTTACATTACGTGGCAAATCTACTTGATACTTATTAGGAAATTCGAGGTTCAAATTTTTGGTGCATTAATAGAGACTTGAACTTCTTTCAGAAACTTTTCATCATCCTGAATTTTTGTTAGAGTTGCGCGCATTAATTAGGCTGTTCCTCTTGAGCCAGTGCGAAAAAAAATTAATTGGAGTTCGAGCGCTCTGGTAAAAGTTAACTGAGCTGCTATTGAATTCTCCACCACGTCTCTTCTTATCATAGCTCAGCAATACCTTACCAGGCGGAAGCTATATTGAATAAATAGACTGTAACAATGGATGAGAAATGCAGATACATAAAGATTTTTGAAAAAATGAATTTAACTTAATGTCATTTCTCATAAAGAGCTCCCATCATCGTGTCACAGATGAGGGACTCGTCTTTGCCAGCGATTCTAATGGCCTCAAGGAATTTTCGATTCAGACTAGTTGAGAAAAGTTATATATGCATATGAAATTAATTTAATAACTCAGAAAATGCACGTAATTAAAAGGTATATAAATTTGCTATGTTAACTGTCGTATGTGAGTTCTTAAAATAATCGTGCTTAATTTTGAAATCAGTTAGCATACATGTTTACTAATTCAGCATTAATAATTGTGATCGTTCAATAAGGCTGGCTGTGAAATTGTTTCAAGATACCAGTCCTTTATCGAATATTTAGGTTGGACAATAATATTGCTCTTCAACTTTCAGTAATAGAGGGAAAGCTACGTTAGATAATGAACCATTTGGAATGGAAATTTTGTAGGATCAAAGTTACAAATTTCTCAGCGAGTTCTGACTCATGTGATAATTCCTTCGATCTACAATCTATCAGTGCGAAACATCAGGTCCCTTAGTTTGATACGTTGAAGGCTTTCCTCTCTGCGTGTGAAAATAAGCTTTGCATTCTGCCATGTTGTTCCATCAATCTTGCTCAATCGACAGAAATTATGTCTGACGCAATCCTCATAGCTTTTTAAAGAATCAAGGGTATGCAGGTCTTCAATCTAATCATATTGGAAACCAATATCTGCGATCAGACTCGGGATTTGTCAAAGATTCTCCACATTAAGATATCTCTGGAGATATTGACAAAAGAGCGATTTCCCACCCAAGCTTGTCTTGTCAATAGTAGCATTTTTGGAGTTTCCGCAATATCTTCAGCCAGGAAATGCTGGTGTAAAACAAAAGCAAGATCAGAAGTTGTCTCCTCTTCCCAATTAAAAACCAATTCATAATAGTTAAGGCTACGCTCAGTATAAGTATTCGCGCGGACTTCAATAAACAGCTTGAGTTTCTTTTCAAGAATTGGAGCATCGACAATTTTTTCTTGATATTGCTTGAATTTGCAATTATACCTGAGTAATCCATTTGTGTGGTATTGCAATGTTCTTTAGGAGATCCTCTGCGAAGCTGACAGTTGTATGTTCTTGAAGTGTTCTTCTGATGAAAAATGTTGCTGAGCCAAGCCCATTTTCTCGAGGTTTGGCAGTTTGCGAGTATAAATGATGTTATTTCTTCTTGTCAGATTTGTATAGAATGACTGAATCCTCTTGGAATAATTATTTTGAACACGGTTATTTTTTTCATCAGTAATCCGAATTCCAATGATTCTCTGATTTCTCCATCAGAGATTTCCTGTCTTTCTTTGCTTTGTTTTGTAGATAGTGGAGTTTGTATCATCGAACCTGAGAATAAATCTTGTTGGGTTAGGAATACTTCTGGTCATTTTGATGTGGCAGCAAATCAGAATTTGATATGAATAAACAATAATCAGACCAAATGTTATTTATTCGCTATAATTGCCAATCACTATCAGACTGAAAAGCCATATGTTTTTACTAGTGAAATTGCTACAATCAAACCGCAAAAGAGGGATTTCGATAGAAATGTACGTTAAAAACGCAGAATTGAATATATATAACGTATTTTTTATATTGCTCAGTGACTTTCTGAATCATTTGTCTATTTAACTGGCGAATTGCAATTATCTGAAGCATAAGTCAAAGAAAAATGTAATGATTAACTCGCTTATTAATTCGACGAAAATTTAGTTTCAAACATCATTCTATAACAATTATGGACACAAATCAAAATCACAATCACAATCTACACGTCTGAAAAATGACTGGCTACCTCATCGTTTCGTTTCCCTCGGATCATTCTGAACAAAAATTCATTCGAATTCTTCTTGAGAAAAATTAAAAAAAGGTGAGAGATCAGTTTGAGCAATTCTCAAAAATAAGTTTCAACAGTCCCCTCCAGAGGTTTTCAGAACAAAATTTTTTAGTGCAATTACAGCTATAAAAATATTTTAAGAGCTCGAACTCAGCAAACCATTAGTAAGTTGAATATCATATCAAAAATATTTGCAAATACTCTATCAAATTTCCGATTTTAAAATTGAAACTCGTTCAAATAAAAAAAAAGCAAAGGAATGAATAATTCAAGTCTTATCGATTTCCATGCAAGGAGATTCCCCTGGTCACTGGATCGCCTCTTCCCTATTGTCATCGTGATCTCAATCTTCGGCTACGAATACTCCACCTTCATTTGGCTCACATTCCTTCGCCTTCTCTACAATGTAAAGCAAAATCTATTTCTCAATCGTCCTCATCAGATTTTCTGACAGTACCCACTCACCGGCCTACTAGTCGGTCTTGAACTACACTTTTTTATGGTGCTTATGGTTGCATCCTATTACAAATGCATCAGCGTCAGTCCAGGCACAATTCCACTTGATATTGTAGATTTTTCAAAAAAACTATTCCTCTTGCTAATGACTTTATTCTCATACAATAGAACGCGCATTTCGGCAATCTTGAAAGTATCAGAGATCATGCAAAAAAGCTCACTGTGCATAAAGTCATGCAGAACAAATCTATCAGCAAGGAAACAATTTTGCAGAATTTGGGACTCTCGCAGGATGATGACTTGGAAGAGTTCGCTGGAAATAACTTTGAGTAACAGCAATTCCTTCATAGGTTTCTCTTAATCCCATTCATTAAGTATTGTGCACGAGCTTCAACAGGTTTCTTACTGTTTCAAATGCAACGTTGTGAAATTCCCTCGCACCCACCACTGTAAAATATGCAAGATGTATGACTACGCAACGATCATCAGTATGCTTTAACACTAATTTATAGGTGTGTTGTGAGAATGGATCACCACTGCCCTTGGATTGGAAATTGTGTCGGATTGTTTAATCATAAATTTTTTGTTTTGTTTTTAATCTACGCCTCAATCTGTTTGCTGAACATCCCGCTTATTTCGCTCATATATTATATTAAAGACGGGGAGAGTTATACTGAGGTAAGCTTAGAAAGATTCACATGTGAACGCTGATAACCATGGAAATAGGGCTATGATGCGACTGAAATTACGAGTTTGCAGATAAATGGAGTGACTTGCTTCGCTTTGTTGCTTGCAGTTGGGTTTCTTGGAGCTTTCCAGATAAAAGTGACGCTCAGGAACTTGACAACTGTGGAGAACCATGTGAAAGAGCTGAAAACATCGGTAATAGTGGAAGTTTATAAAATTGTTTGCTGACTGGTTATCTAGAATCCTTTCTTAAAATCATCGGTGTATGAGAATATCGCTGATATTTTTGGACCAGATGTTTCTAGATGGTGGTTACCTGTAGCTCCAAGGAGTCTTCCGCTTGAGAATGAGATGTTGTTTATAACTAATGGCCAATCTTCGTATGCGCATAATGATATATAAATTAAGTATCGTTTAAGGTCATTTTTGTAGATTGATGAAAAGAAAATCTAATGGTATTAGTTTTTTTGAAATTATGGTGCTCGTTTCATTATTAAGTTAATTGGGAACTGCTAGAATTAGGGGTTAAGTATGCCAATCATTCTGAGTGTAATTAAGAAATTTAGGAAATATAGGATGTGAGCAATTTCATAGTTTAAATGACCCGAAATGGATTGAGCTAGGATTCTTATAGCTCTCAATCATCTATTCCTCGCCGAATCAAGATTAAGGAATTTTAACTTGAAGAAGGAGTTCAAAAATGCTTTGTGAAGAATAACTTTCAAGATTTCTATGCAAATTAAGAGAAAAGCTGAAAAATCGGATCGAAGCTGGCTATAAGAGTTCTTGAAAATGAACCCTGTCTCGCTAAATTTAACAGGTTTTTTCTTGATATCTTCATATCATGCATTTCTCGAAAATTCTTAAATTTTCTCTGTCTGCGAGACATGCTAACAAACCCCCTTTCTTCCGAGTTCTACTTGAGCCATCTCAGAGTCGATATTAATACACATTATGCTGCAGAGTGATCCATTCAGATTTAATGATATGTTCTCCAATACGATAATCTTAGCCCAAGATAAACATGAAGACACAGGTTTTGTCCGCCCATTCCTTCAAAAACTGCCCACAAAAACAAGCAACTTTTCTGTAATTTCTCCTAATAGGAAGAACGTGCATGTATTCCAGACCAATGTAAGCCACCGTTTGGATAAAATTTTGAAACTTAATCAATTTTATTGATAGAAGCAACATAATGGAAGCCACAGTTATACTGACTTTAATAATCAGTATAACGCAATCTTTAACAATGGATGAAAGGATATTCGAGCTCGAAACTCCTTCTTTACTTCAGTGTGGCAATAGAATGTAGAAGGTTGTTACAAGCCTCACTTTCTCTTGAGAACATCAAGTTATCCTTCTTCATGGGTTTCTCATCTCACCAACAAAATGGTTGAATGCCCTTATTCACTTAAATAAATCAGAAAGGCCCGATTCAGGAGTTACCAATTATTTTCCCGACTCCTTTCTCTAAAATTTCGAAGATTACGATTTGGTCGTTCCTTCCCACAGCGTCCAAAAAAATTTGCTTTAAAAATTAAAGATTGCGAAATGTTGTCTTTTGTCTGATTAATCTGAAATAAATTTATTTATACTGGAGTGTCGAATGTTTCCAGAAACTTTAGGAACATTTTTCCTTTCCGAAACAATCTTTCGATTATTCTTCAGGCTAAACACAAATGATTTGGAATCGTTTATTCCGAATGGATTCTTGTGTCCACTAACAGCCATTTTTTAATAGTATTTCGAGTTTCTGATATTATTCTTATTATATGGGCTTCTACTAGCATGACATCATTAAAAACTTAGGCTCTCTGCTTGGAAAAGATTCATTACAAGCAGAAAATAGCTGTTGTGGTGACGCAGAACTATCATTCCCAGTAATATTTGAGTATCATTCGAGAAATCATTATTTTTAACCTTCGATTTATTCGGGAAATATTAGGTTGCAATGAATGTAAATTAAAATAAACTGTAAAGCATCCAAAATTGTAATGGAAACTACTGATGACATGAAAATTCCTAAAGCAAAGCTTACCGCTGTGAAAAAAAGCACCGGATCCATCCCTGCCTTTTTACTCAAGACCTATGAGATTCTAGAAGTAACCAGTACGTTTGGCTAGTGGTCTAATAATCGCGAATTGTTTAGAATACTAGTTTTTCTTCTGTGGTCAGCTGGAACAAAGAGGGCACGGCTTTTATTGTCAAAGATATCAATGTATTCTGCGATACAGTTCTCCCTCGCTATTTCAAACACAATAATTTTGCATCATTTGTGAGACAAGTATATAATTCTCATTTCTTGCGCTGACCACGTGCTTCATCAGCTGAATTTGTACGATTTCCATAAAATAAGACACGAAAATAACGAAAATGAATTCTGGCATAGATTATTTCGCCGAGGCAACAAGTACGTACTGATAATCTTTTCGTCATGACCAAATGGTTACCAGGCAGTTGCTTGCAGAGATAAAAAGAAAAACAGCGGACACGCCAGTAGCAGAAGAGAGCGAACGCACTAGACTGACTTCTCAGACGCAGAGTGTTATTAATGATTTTGATTCAGTGGCCAGCTTCCAACCACCAATCAACAGAATCCAAGATAATTCCGCCAAGATTATGCCAAATTATCAACAAACTCAGCTTCAGACGTCTTCAACAGAGATGAATTTGATGCAATTACAACCTGACAATAGCGTGTTTGGGGATAGGACATTATCAATGCCGGGCAGTCTTAATGAGGTAGAAAATTCGAGAAATTTAATACTAATAACGTGCAAAGCTGAGAATGATAAAAGCGAAACTGGCTGAGTTAGAATACTCAAACAGTCGCATTTTAGAGCAGAATTCGAACCTTATTCAAGAGAATAGGCTTCTTTGGGGAGAGCATTTGAAAAATAAGTCAGCAGTAATAAATTGATATGCTCTCATGGACTTTATTAGAGAGAAGAATGACAAAAAGATAGCTAATTTGATGTTTTTTGTCTTTTCGATGGCGCGAGCTGCCGGAGACAATGGAACACTACCTGCAATTCTAAGTAATAAATTGCTGATTTGCAGTTTTTCCTGACTCCTTCGCTCACAGGAGAGATTGAACAGCAGCCTAGCAGTTTTGCATTGAAAAATATCGAAAGAGATTCGTTGGGAAATACTGAAACTCGAAATCTAGAATTCAGATTGCCAAATATTCAAGAAGTAAATAGGGATACTATAGTTTTTCTAAAACGCTTCCTATTTTAGGCTTTGGATCTCCTTCGTGACCAAGGGTTCTCTGAAAATGAACTCTTCAAGAATTTGAACACTGGATTAGGAAATCCGCTCGAGGCTGTGAAAATTCCTCAAGAAAATCCCCATAATAAAGATAAAACCATGATGGCAGATTATTTGACTGCAGTTCGCAACAGCGAAAGCATGAGCACCAGCAACAATAATCAAAACGGCGTTCTCCAGCAGAATAAGTCCTTTGGCGCCGATATCAGCAATGGAACGCTTTCAGATCAAAACAAAGCCATGAGGGAAAATATGAATAGAATAGCAAATCAATGCAGTGAGTCTCAGAAAGCTGAAAAGAAAGCAACAAGGCAAGATGATCCAGAAATTAAAAGTACTTCCTTTAAAAAAAAAAAACCTATCCTCACGGCTAATTATCCTAGATAATACCACCAAAAAGATAAAGCAAGAAACCGCTTTACCGGAGATCAATGCCCTTGAGTTACAAAAGAAAACAAACTCTCTAGGCGCAAATCAAAGCAATTTGATGCCAAATCTTACATCTACTGGATCTGAGATGAAAAAAGATACACCAATGACAATGACACCCACCAGCACGTCTCAGCCAAACCTGAGCTTTGACCAGAGCTCGAGTCGAATGGTCTCTAATCCAAGCTTTCAAAACAATTTTAATCTCATGCAGAATCAAAACATGGAAAAACAGACTAATATTGTCCAAAACGGACCTTTCATGCAAGGTCCTATGTTCCAAAACTTTTCGCAACTAGGCAATTATACTGATATGTATTATGCTCAGCAACGAAATCTAGGACCCACCTTTGTCAATCCTCAACAAATGTTCAATCAAAATCTAAGCGGTGGACCTATGGCGTTCTACCCAGGCCAGATGGTTCAGATGTCCCAGATGCCTCTCTCAACGAACCAAGGAGCTTTCCCTTATCCAATCTCATCTGGAGATTCATTAAACTACTCTATAAACCGGAACAATTTGCCAAATATGAGTCAACAAAGAGTACAAGTAGGACCTATATCACAGGTAAATCAATAGCGAACGCATTCATTTACTTATGTAATAAAATTGCTTGGAATAGGGAGTGATGTATCAGAATCAAATTTTTGGAAACACTCAATCAATGCCCTCAGCAACGATCTCAATGAATGATTACAATGCACAGAACAAAATGAAGCGTAACTCTTCTTCATTCTCCACTTGAAACTAATATTTTCTGTTCTCAGAGCCAGAATTTACGTTCAACTCCAACAGTGATAATAATATTAACGTCGTTGGTGCTTCAGCAGGTATGATATCTGGAAAGGCTGCTTTTGAAGGTGTGAACTTCAACGAACAAGAGAAAATGCCATCAGCAACATATTTCGAAGAGAGTCGTAAGGTAGCTTTCGAAAATGTCTGGTTTCATTCAGAAGATAACCCATACAAATGAACTTAGAACAATTAAATCAACACATTGCCGCATCTTGGTCTGCTCACCAAAATAAAGAGTTGCGTAATACATCATTATCTAACTTAATTTAGACCAATCGTATATTAGTGCCAGAATAAAATATATTCTAGTACTAACATTTTGTTTGTTTTGTGCATAAGTTTTCAGTATTTCAATGCCTGAGTAATTAGATGGTCATTTCTGTGGAAAAAATTTATCTTTTTGGTTTTTGAGTAATCTTACTTATTAGGCACTAGTTATCTTTACAGAATTCAAAAAACAAAATTTGATAATTATTTCTCATCGAAAATCCCACTTCGAAAATTAGTATATTCCTCTTAGTTTAAATGCTATCTAATATGATAATATTCTGCTTACTCCCTGAAAAATGTATCTTAAAGTTGTATTCTTAGAGTTATTCTTGGAGCGTCTTCACAAAAATATTATACTCCCAAATTCCAGTGTGGCACGTTCCATTTAATTCAGTTAATTTTCCTTTCCCATGTGCAACGTCATTATTAAACACTCCTTCAAAACAGTCTCCGTTTGATAGAGTGAGCAAGCCTACACCGTGTTTCTGATCCAAAAGGAATCTTCCTTCGTATTTGATCCAATACTCTTCAATTTCGTTAAAGTCTTTCCAATTGATGCCTCCTGTGCATGGGACAGGATTTATGTTGTATACTGCTCCCTTGCCATGAAATCGACCACGTTTCCAATCGCCCTGGTATGCAATTCGGCCGTCTCGATAATACATTGTCCCGAACCCATCCATATCATTGTTTTTCCATTCTCCTTCAAGGATCTCCCCAGTGCAAGATACGAATTTTCCTCGCCCATGCTTCATTCCTCTTTGCTTCTGCCCTTCATAACAAGAACCGTCAATATACTCTTCCTTGACTTCATAAGTTATATCCGAGGATAATTTCTCTTGAAAGTTGGTCGGGCGAGTTGGAGTCTTGAAAAGACTGGACGCAAAACGCAATTTTTCAGAAGATTTTTGGTTTTCAATTAAGATATGTTCCCTCTCTTTACCTGAGGTAAAGCCACGTGAATACATGATGATGTGTAAAGAAACAGGAATGTTTGGTTTTGTTCTGTTTTATTTTTTGTAATTTAATATAAGCTATTTTCTCAACGACAATACTTGCTTTTTACTCAGGAAAAAGAAAAATAGAGTTACTATTCGACATCAAAATTCAAACACAAGGGAAAATCGTTAGTAAGGAGTAGTGGTCTTCTTAATTGTAGAGTTTAAATCGTTTATTTGTAACTCAATCTGTTCTAATTCTCGTTCTATCTGCCATCTGGTTCTCTTGCTGCTGACACTGCTCTTTGAGGTCTGGGGGAGCCTTAAGAGCTCATTTTCTAACTGAAAATTGGGATTGAGCTTACTCTGACGAAGAAAAAGAAATAATGCTACCTCTCGCTTTTGTCTCTTCAGTTCTTCGAGCTCACTCTCTGCATCAGCGTATCTTCGTGCTTCCTTCACCCTCCGACTATCATATGGTCCGTAGCTGGACTCTCTTGTGTGCGAAGGGCCCCACTGCAGTAAATTTGAAACCAACGTGCGATTGTTTCTGTTGAAAATAGTTAGAGAGAAATGGCTATATCCTCTCATTACTTATTTTTGATTCTATGATATTCACGGTTTTGTTCGTCATATATGTCAGTATACAAGTCCTGTTTCCTGCTGTCGAGGTCAGTTTGGAGCGGTCTTTCTTGATGGTAATCAAATACTTTTATCAATCATGATTGAGATTATGGAATTATTGTCAATAATGTATACCTCTCTGAACAGCTGGAGGATGGAATTGTGGTTTGCTTGCTTCAAACTCAAATTCAAACTGTCTTTTCGGAGATTTTGTGCTATAACAAGAACATCAAACGATCAGATTTTTCTCTCTAAAATTCATTACTGTTGACGAGCACTTGAACGAATTTTATCCAAATCCTGCATTGAACGTTCGCAGCTAGCTAAAATCGCTTGGTTCATCTGGTCAATTTTGTCCTAATGTCCATGGTTCAATGTCAGCATTCGAGTCATATTTTTTCGGTGTTACATATTGTGACTTATAATGAGCAAGCGTATTTTGCAGTTGCTCTGTCCTTTGCAACTCAATATTTCTTTTCAATTCTTCTTGATAGGTTCTCTCAAGTTCCTGACCATTCGAGTTAGAACCCAAAAAAAAAAATAATTCTGGAGCTTACTCTTATTTGTTTTTGCAGTCCCGATTTCGCCTGATCCAATTCCATAATAAGTGACCTAATTATATTTGATAAACATCAGCATTTACAATTTTCTTACTTATGCCCATTAAGATCGCTCCTTAAGCTCGATATTTCTTGAGTAAGGTATTGTCTTGGTGCGCTATCAGTGAGTTGATCAGTCTTTTCAACAGATTAGAGATAATCATTAACAAGTCAGCATTACCGATACTTTGTGAGCCAGAACTTCCACATTGGTTCTGAATCTTGCCAGCTACACAATTCACCATAAGTACAATCACCGTTTAAGAGCCATACTTCATTCATCGCTTGGTTGTACTTCTCTTGAAGCATCCCAAACTGTTTCTCATGGTCCAGCATTTGTGCTATTGGTTCATGTTAGAAGCTTGTTAATTAGATGATAATGAAGTACTGCGTAATCTCTCTTCTAAATCATCAACCTTATTTTTATAAATGTTCAAATTATGCTCGTAGTTGCCGATTTGATCCTTTTGGCTTATGATTGTTTGATTCTGCTTGACAATCATGCTCTTTAACGTAGACAAATGAAGCTCATAGAAATTCATCACGTTGAGAAGGTAATTCGAGAGATCGCCACCTCCTTCTGTCGGTATAGTTGTCATTAGGGGAGGATTAAAGGTTACTAAGTAAAAAATGAAACATTGTAAAAGCCGCAGGAAAGTTGAAGGTACGATTCGGGATAGGATTCGCCTCTTGCTGAGTGCTTGCAAAATGTGGCTCGTTCTTAGTGTTGTTAAACATACCTGGATAATATTGGTCGTTAGTTGGGACTGAAATCTCAGCTTGTTTCTGAGTGCTGTTTGTTGTAGATTCATAAGGTTTCGTATAATTGGGATAGGCGGTCGAAGCATGTGGTTGCTGTTTCTGAGTGCTGCTTGTTGTAGTTTCATAAGGCCTCGTATAATTGGGATGGGCGGTCGAAGTATATGGCTTTTCATATGAACCGACAGTTTTTGCAGAAGGAGTTGTTTTTGTGGCAGTAGAGCCCGGACTCTTTGGACTAGTATATTGAGCGACTTCATTGATCTTCAGAGGAGTGTAAGAAGTTGATTTCGGTTGGTATAGAGAATCTTTTTTCCAATAAGTAGGATATTTCGTTGGATAATCTCCTTCTGTATGTGGAGACGAAATTAACTTTCCTGATGGTAATTTCCCAGAAGCAAGCGAGGCATTTCCACCAAAATTCGCCGTATTTCCAAAAGGATTCTGAGTCTCAACTTTTCGATCACTTGGTGTAGGCGTCAGAGTCCTACTGACAATCTTTCCTGGTGTCTGAGTAGATGGTTGATATCTTGGTTGATAAACGTTTAAGTTATTCTGCGCAGCAGGTTGTGTGCGAGGATACGATTGACCTGAGGGCCCAGAGCTCATTGGAGGGTTTGATTGTGAGCGTTGATGGTTTATACTGACATATGCCTGCTGTTTTACTGGCTCTACTCGGTGCTGAGGAGCAGCTTGGTTGTAATATTGTGTCTGCGGCTGCGGTGTCTGAGGTCGAGTGTAAGAATACTGTCTCTGGTGATTATTTATAGGCGACACGTTGCTATTTACAGGACGATATTGCGGTTGATAAGTGAGCGGAGCTTGCGATTGCGGAGTTCGCTGCGGAGTGACGCTTAATGGTTTCTGAGTTCCTTGGGGACTGGTCATTGCTAAAGATTTCGGGACATACGGAGTATAGTGGGGTTGATAAGGGCTCGGAGATCTTGTATTTAAATTGCTTGCATCACGTAATGGGACGTTTTGAGGATTCGTAGCAGCATGTAAATAGGGCGCAGTTGGAGACTTCTTCAACTGACTTCTGCTCCCAGTCGCAGCATTTGCTAAACTTTCTCTCTGAGAACTTTGTTCAAATTGACTCACCTTGAGTTTTAGCATATTGACATCTCCCTTTAAACTCTCTAACTCTTGTCTTGCATCTTTTAAATCATTACTCTTCGATCTTTCTGGCGAAGATGTCGGTTGATGGATGGACACAGTTTCGGTAGCCTGCAAATCCTTGAGCAGCCTAGTGTCTTGACCTTTGGTGCGTTTCTCTCCAGGTATGTCAGCGAATCGTTTGTTCGGAACATGAACGGATTGTTTATATTGATCTGGCTCGAAGTTTGGGTCTTTTTTGAACAAGTTTTCCATATTTAAATTCGTTAATGAAAATTGACTGGGGGAGAGAACGGCGACCACTCTTGATTGGTCGGTGGGATTTCCAGTGAGGTTAGAGGGTGATGATGAATCTTCTTCAATAGGTTTAACTGCTTGAAGTGTTTTAGGATTGGTTTGTGTTGTTGTTGGGGTATATGCGCCAGTTGAATATGATGCACCTCTATTATGTTGACTGCTTAATTGATAAGGAGTTGAGCTTCTTGTTTGGTTTACTGAAGCCATCTCTGCTCTGTTAATCTATTCGTTATGATTTTAATTCGCTGTATATGAGATGTGTAATAAATGCTCGACTGCGGATAAACACTCTTTTAATAATTTTTAAATAACTACCATTTTTCGGTTGTACTATCTTTTACTCAATAAAATCTTCAGCCAAGTCCGATGCTTATTCTGAGATCATTTTGCAGAATGTAGAGATGAGTCTTCTACCATTATGGTTCATTAGAGATTATTATATTTAAAAAATGCTGAAGTAATAGTATATTTCTTTTGGAAATTGTTCTAATATGTAATCTGAACCCAGTTTTGAAAGTAACATCTTCTTGTTTAGTGTGGATTTATAACTTCATGTATTCATAAATAAAAAAACAAGAAGTTTGCATTTGCAGTTGACTATTTCTCTTTCAAATGCTCTTTACTTTCTCCTTCAAAATATTAATGAATACAGTTTTTCAAATATAGAGGAACCTCTTAACCTTCTTGAATTTGATCTATCCCTTCGAATAAGTTTATAATTAGACTCAAAGCATCTTTTCAATTCAAAAGATCAAATGAGCTCAATTTTCTAAAACTCCTGTGTAAATTCACGCTATATAGATTCAATTCAAAGGCAATTGTTATTAAGAATCTTTAACAAAGAAAAATCAAATTAACAAATTTGAGTTTGAACGGCAATGTCGTACCGTATGAAAGGACTCAACCAATTCATCTCGGAAATCCGTAATTGTCCCAACAAGGAGTCCGAGCAGCGAAAAGTCGAGAAAGAAATGGCCAAAATTAGGCAGAAGTTCGCCTCCAACAAAGCTCTCGACGGATACCAGAAGAAGAAGTACGTCTGGAAGCTACTTTACATGATTATCCTGGGTTATGATGTTGATTTCGGACAGGAAGAGGCAGCGAGTCTTATTATCTCAGGGAAATACTCTGAAAAGTACACAGGATATGTCACTGCAAGTAAATTCCTCTCTCCTCTCATCTTTCTTTAACCACTTACTCATAAAGGTTTGTTTGTCGGAGAAAACTTGGGAGAGCTCTTCAAAAGAATGGGAAACTCCATTAAGACCGACCTCCAAAGCACCAATGAAGTCCATCAATCACTCGCGCTGGCTCTCACAGGCGCGCTTGCTCCAAAAGACCTCGTTGAAGTCGTTTACAACGATGTGCTGACTATGGCGATGACGGAAAGCTCCAGAGTCACGCTTTTTGTTAGAAAGAAAGCAATTTTGTGCCTGCTGAGAATTTTTCGAAAATACAAAGACAAATGCCAAGTCACAGAGAAATGGCCTGTTGCTATTTCCGCGATGCTCGACCAAAAGAGTCTTGGCTTTTTATCCGCCGCGGTCTCCCTGCTCAATGGAGTCGTTTATCTCTCTGAGCCTACAGGCTTCGAGGAATGCGTTCCGAAATTAATCAGAATTCTCTACCGTCTCATCATTGATAAGAACTATACCCAGGATTACCTCTATTATGGAACACCTAACCCTTGGCTCCTGGTCAAATGTTTGAAAGGACTGCAGAATTTCCCTCCACCAGACGAAGAGAAACATTTGCTTCATATCAATGAAGTGCTTACAAAAATCGTCACGAAGACCGAAGTCACCAAGAGCGTCAATAAAAACAACTCTGACTACGGCGTCCTATTCGAAGCGATCAATCTTATCATCCATTACAGACTCGCAATTAACAGCGAGCTCCGAAACCAGATGCAAACCAGACTGGGAGTGTTCATCTCTGTTAAGGAACCTAATGTGAGGTAATAATTTTCAATGAGCTATTCAAAATAATTAATTTGTCTACCTTTTCCTTCAGGTACCTCGCGCTTGAAGCTGTGAGCAAATTCTCCAACACACCATACGCCGACACTCTCATCCAGAACCATCTCAAGCCGATCCTCGCTTCTTTGAGAGATAACGATATCTCCATTCGTCGCAGAGCGCTGGATATCTTGTATGTCCTTTGCACTGCTCAAACGTCAAGTGTGATCGTCAAAGAGCTCTTGAATTATTCCACTGAGCCTGACATCGATGTAAAGGAGGAACTTGTGCTGAAAATAGCCATTCTTGCGGAAAAGTTCGCTGAAAGCTTGACGTGGTATGTCGATACGGTTATTAAGCTGGTTTCTGACTCCGGAGACTATATTACGGACGATATCTGGCATAGAATTTTACAAATGGTTACTGGATTCGGTGAACAGCAAAACGAAGAACTCCAACGATACGCAGCAGATCGGATTTTCACTGCGTTGAGCGTTTCGGCCGTCCACGAAAATCTCGTGAAAATCGGATCGTACGTCCTTTCAGAATACGGCCATTTGATCGCGAATCAACCTGGGAAGGATCCGCAAAAACTCTTTGATATTCTCCAAAAGCATTGGGTTTCATGCTCTTCACCTGCTCGTTGCATGGTTCTCAACGCTTATGTTAAGCTAGCGACTCGATTCCCTGTGCTTCTGGATCAAGTCGTTGCCTTTATGGAGCAGTTCAGGGAACATTGGGACCCTGACCTTCAACAGCGCGCGTTAGAATATATCGATCTTCTGAAAGAAGAAGACGAAACGAGAGAAGCTAGAAATCACTGTCTCCAACCAATGCCAACTTACTCCGAAGATATCCAACAAAACAACCCGCTGATAAGGAAAATCTACGCTCTTAAGATGGGAGCGAATACCGATGATGCGACCGTCGCGAATGAGAATAAGAAATTAGCTCTCGAAGAAATCATGAAAACTCAGGCCCTTAGCAAAGCAGAATTTACTACAGGAAAATCAGGTAGCCCAGGTCTCGGTTCAGAATACACCGAAGCGACCATCCTCAGCACTTCACCCGCGTTGAAACACCCATGCGCAGAGCTAACTTCAACGGGCAGACTCGCTGAAGGAGGCAACATTATTAAAACCACTGGTCCTATGAGATCCAACGCTGATAATGCTTCGGAACTTAAAAACTTGGTTATCAACAGTGAAGGCTCACTCTATACCTCAAATGATATCCAGATTGAATATAGAAGCGATTACCAAGGATTCCTCGGACGATTACTCCTCAGAGTGACCGGAAAGGGAGACCTTTCTGATGTAGAAGTCAGAGTTCAGGACACTGAGAATTTCGCTTTTAAAGTCAGCCCGGCTCAGTTCAAAGACGGAACGACGCAGGTTATGATCCAATGCATCAATAGCGGAGTTGGCGGTAGGATCCCATTGGCAAAGATGAAATATACTCTGAGAGGTGACACTAATATCATAGATTTTGTGCTTCCAGTCAGCGTGAATAAATTCTTCGAGAGCGTGGACATGCCCAACGAAATTTTCGAGAAGTTTTATACTGAATATACTCAATCTGATAACCCGAACTACTACCGCATCGATGATTTTATCAAGAGTCCAGCTCCTCCTCAGGTGCCTGCTATTGAAGTTATGAAGAAAGTTTATGGGCTGCTTGGAACTGGTATTGGTCTGGGCGTGAGTGTTGTTTCGAATGGATTGGTGGTCAATGCGGTTGGTAAGTATTGCTTTAAAGATGAAGATAGCCAAGACATGAAAACTCTTCCGCTGATGGCACAAATTGAAGGGTTTGATAAAGTGATTGAAGATAAGAAGTTCCTCAGAATAAGCATCAGAGGTGCAGCTAACAAAGAAGTGCTTAAGGCTTTACATGAGATTATTACACTGTACCTTGCAGCTTAAAGCTTCCAGGAGTAGGACGTTAGTTTCCAGCGGGATGGTGCATCTAGGATGAGATAAAGATATACATATACACATTCATACATTCATTTGGAGATTGCTTATTTTATATTTGGTAGACTTTCCAAAGAAAAACGAGTCCTTTAATGAATCATGATAATATATGTAACAAGGAAAAAACCTAGCTAGACGGTTTGCTAACAACATGGAATTAACTAACCATCGGATCATTGGATGAGATAAAATGAATGAGAAATATTGCTTGTTGGAGGAACTATCTATTCCAATCGGTTTCGATTCGACTGATTTGATAAAAATAAACTTCAAAGTTATAAAGGCAATAGTGACTCTAAAATAAAGAAGGAATATCGATTTTCAATCACCTTATCCATTCGATTAGGTGTGTATTATTTCGAGAGACTTTATATGGAATTTGGGATATCGTTGTTACTTGTACAACTTATATATTTCGTTATTAGTGTTAAAATAATTGAATTAAACTCTCGAAAGCATACTTAACTGTAATAATTCGAGTGAATCTTTTTTCCAAACCTAAGCATCTAACACCCCTCTCTACTAGCCTATTGAAAATTAAAAGAGAGAGAGGCAGCTTTCACTAATTGTTCATTTTATTTCTCTTTCCTTAATCTATGTAAATAATTCATGATTTGTTCAACTCAATATTTTTCAACCCAAGTTAACCTCATAAAATCCATATCGATTACGATTACGACTTAATATTGAGTTTTATAACAAATTTCTTACTCAAGATATAACTTTTTCTATGGTTTCAAAGCACCGTTTCTGAGTTGGTTGTAGATAGCACCGGTTCCGTGTCCGAGTTCTCTGTAGTCAGCAGCCTTGTAGGCGTTGCTGATTCTCATGACGTTGGAGATGGTGGTTGGGAGGTCGGTGATCAAGGATTCAACAGCCTTGATGAGCTTAGTTTCGTCGGTGAAGAGTGGGAGGTCTCTGTTGACGAATTCAACAGCTTGGCCTTTGACGACGGTGGCGTCGGTGGTGACGACCTTGACGTATTGGGAGATCTTGGTGACGGTGGCGACGATGGTTTGGAAGTCGAAGGCTTCAATGGCTTTCTCGAGGGTTGGGATGAGGCCGGCCAAGAAGGTGGTGTCATTGACCAAGGTCATGTAGTCGTTGACAGCGATGGTGGTGTTGGCTTCTTCAATGAATCCGAGGACTCCGACAACACCGGCGTTGATGTCGAATTTGACCTTTTCGGTGAACAAATCAGAGATGGCACCGAGTTGTCTTCTGACTGGGATGTCTTGGCCGTTGAAGACGATGGTCTTGAAGATGTCAGCAACGAGGGAGCCGACAGTGACGAAGTCTTGGGTGGTGTAGGCAGTCTTGATTTGGGAAGCCTTCTGTTGGAGGGTTAACAAGTTAAGGAAGATGCGGCTGCTGAGGTCGTCTCTGGTGATGTTGCTAACGGTGGCGACGATGGTGTCAGCGAGCTTTCTGGCAGTTTCGGAGGCATGGCCGCAAACTCTGATGGAGTGGGCGAAGTTGTATCCGAACTTGGAGACAGCTTGTTCAAAGGCTTCTGGTTCAAAGTTATCCATGGCGGCGACGGCATCATGAGCAGAGATGATGGTATCGTTGAAGGAGTTTGAGCAGTTTTGCATGGATGGGGTGAGATCAGCGTAGTTCAAACCAGCGGTGAAGCCGTTCAAGATCTTGAGGGCGGCATCGAGGTTAGCAGTGGCGGAGAAGACCAAAGCTGAGACGAGGATGAAGGTGAAAATGTGTTTCATAGTCAGAATGGCAGGGTTCTTTTTTGAAAAAGTTAATTTTCGATTATAATCCTGAAACAAATCTCTCTATAAATAACTCCCGAATCAAATAAAATTTTAAAATCGGCCCGGGAGTTGAGTCTCAATACGTCAGCACAGTTTAAGAAAATTCTGACCATTTCTGTTGATATCTCATGCATTGTAATTTTTTATAACCTTATTCATGAACAGACTGCTCCTAAGGCGAAAATAAATTGAAATAGCATTTACTCCGCAATGAAGGTTATGTAGAGAACTCAAATATTAACTCCTTTCCTGTACTCAAACAAAAGCGAAACCTTTTACTACGTTGATTTGACTCGAAGAAGAAATTTTTATAGTAATTTTGCAAGGTTTTTGTATACCTTGGTCAAGAGAAATCAGAGTTAGCTGTGAAATAGGAGTTAAACTTTCAAATGAAATAAACTGCTATCAAAATATCTTGTTTTCTTTCGATAGAGCCTGCTTGAAAGCCCACAGTAATTTGATCACGAGAAAGATTCATGATAGACACGAAGTTAAATCTGATGAGATAATCGTTAAGGCTAGATGCAAGAGTATTTTCTGGGCTAGTCTTAGAACAGTGTAACAGAAAATCTCGATTGTAAGATTGTTCTTTCTCTCCCTTGCATTTAGAAGAGAGAGAATTTTGATGCAAAGTGTGAATTTTCTACTTTGGTATCAAGGTTCGTATACCTTCTTATAGATTCTTTCGGTAACAATAAATCAAATTTTTTTTCTTTTTGCAAAAGAACTATTTACAAGAAATTCTCTCTGCTTAACACGATATGAAGTCTTTGAACGCTTTTTTAGGGGGAAGTGGCAACCTCTCCATCGTGGTTTAATTTTAATGCAGTTTGTTCATACTGTTGCGAAAAATTTTTATAAAGAATAATTACGTCATCACAACGAAGTGATGGATTAATTCAAAATATTTGTTTCCACTGATATTCAATTTTAAAGACAGGAGCCAAGCGGCAAAAGGATGCTTCTCAGAAAGTTGTAAGTAATTTGCGAATAGAAGCTCTTGATGAGTTTTCATCAATCAATTGGAGCGATATTTTGAAAATTATTTCTTTTTCTTACAAATTTTTTCGCATAAACCGGATTCTATGTAAGAAACGTAAAATGACTGAAAACTTCTTTTCTTAAAAAATGTAAGTAGCCTTGAGGGATTCTGATATTTAATGAAGAGAAACTCAGACTTATTCGAAAGAATTTACAGTTTCGAGCTTAAATTAGAACAATAATCCGATTCCGAAGATTGTAACGTTCAACTGAATTAATGTGTACACAGAGAAATATCCTGAGTCGATTCTGGAAATTCGATCATTGAACTAACTGCCACATGTTCCAAATGCTGACAGAGGGTCTTATCAGCATTCAGAGGTGTTATTAAGCAGAAACTACTCTGGAATCGAAGTAGGGAACGATTAGATCCGAATTAAGATGCAGATTGTAATATCCTGGATGCTTCATTTAACAATGCTTCTAATGTAGAAATTATATCATTGTCACTTCGCACTTCGGTACTTCTACATTAAGTAGATACGTTACCACAAGAGAATGGACGTGGATTTCTTATTTCTCAAAACATTCTGTGTATTTTACTTCAAAAATGGATGGTTACTCGAGAATTTTTGTTGCGGAATTAGCTCTAATCTTCTTCTCCTAGCAAATTCTCAACAATGAAGCTTTGGCAAAGAGAGAGATAGAAATTGATTAAGCAATAGAGTAATAGAGTGTGATAATTACTAATCTAACAAAGCTAATCGTGATTTCGCAATCAAATTTAGGGCAGTAGCATTGAATGGTGCGAGTGAGTTAATGTGATGTGGTTTTTGTATTATAAGTGTGCCAATACCTACATAACTATCTCAGCATAGTAGACGCATTCAAAAAAATTGTTTGAAAGAGATTGCTAATATATTGAATATTTTCCTCATGAGACTCACTTATTGCTAATTCTATCTTCTGCTCATTATTCATTTAAAGACCTTCCCGGCGCAGAGTGCCAATCGATTTGATTTATCATTTTGAAGGACATCTCAATAATTATTATTAAGTTTATTGAGAATGAAATAATGTATAATAATGGCTTTCAATTGTGATATGAAGTCTGAGCTTGGGAATTTAAAGTGTAGAAATCATAGCTCGTTTAAATCCTTGAAAAGAAATACTCTCATAAAACCAATATTCGCATCATCACTGAGTAGTGTTCTGTATTTCTTTCGATTCCAAATTGTGAATTGGATTTCTTAGCCCATTGTATGTCATCACAAAAAGT
>ENA-UOUE01000093-UOUE01000093.1-compost-metagenome-genome-assembly--contig:-NODE-93-length-68448-cov-7.877799_pt1 | contig 68448 bp, 31 predicted proteins | sample MGYA00238146_ERZ747223 | MGnify/ENA primary metagenome ERZ747223 (study PRJEB28781, sample SAMN06268865) | compost metagenome | isolation source: single cell | place: USA: California, Emeryville, Joint... | reverse complement strand
GTATCTCTTAATTCAACATAGCGAAGCAAAAATTCATCTTCATGAAAGATGTAGTTTCCTCTTTGAAAAGTTGCTTTTGAAATACAAAAGGTTTACTTTATACAAAATTCAACGCATGTACTTTTTTAGAGATTTCAATGCATCACTTCTCAAACGGCTAAATTACCACATATTCATGAAATGAAAGCAATTTCACCAAAATGGGAAAATAAAACGCTGGTCTCACTATTTAGTGAGTGTTATTCTGGAATCAGCAATCTTCTTTTTGTCACCGTCAGCTTTCGACCTAAAGTAAATCATTAGTATATTAAAGCATTTATCTCGTTATTACTCTGGTGGGAACGAAAATAGAGTAGCTTCTTCTTGACTTCTGGCTCCGCCTTTTGATTCTGTAGGCGAAAAAGCCGGGATCTCCTCTAAACTGTGCTTTCCATCCTTCAATGTCTTTAATGTCGGAGATGAATATGGAGTCGCTTCAAAAATGTTCACAAATTCTTCTTTTATAGGCGATTCTGCTTCGGCCGGTATTTCATCCTTTACTCTTGATAATTCTCTTATATCAATTCCTTTAATTTTCTCAATCTCAAGCTGGAGGCTGTTTTTCTTAAAATGTCCTTTATTCAAATCATCACTCTTTTCTCCCTTGTCCTGTTGTTTCATCATCTTCTTCTTTCTGAACCTATTTTTCAATTTCTCGATATGCGGCTTGAAAGCAACGTAATAGACTCGCGCAAGCTTCAGAAGAATGAACGTGACAGTCAGTGCGTTGGCGATCAGAATGAGCACATCGCAAAATATGACATAACCTTTGTTTGAAGACAAACCGCCTAAGAACATGAGCGAAATAGTCGTTATAAAGCACAACATAACTAGCGATTCAGATCGCTGAAGGTCGTTATCGGTATATGGACCGAATCTTTTTAAAAGATGATAATAGAGGTGAATTACAATCAGGAAGATGAGTCCCTTGGCGTCTCCAAAGCTGTCCAACGAGAGGGTCGAATCGAGAATATACATTAATATTTTGAATACAATAATGACGAGTCCCCAGAAGAACGCTCGCTCTGAAAAAGTGCTGTAAATGCTTCCGAAAATCATTCTCAGGGTCTTGGAACGAGGCAAAACTTCCCGTTTTCTCCACAAGATCAAGAAGAAAAGCAAAGGGACTAAGAATCCCCAAGCGAGAAGAGCTGGGACAACAAACGCGTTTCGGAACAAGACATAGCTATCGTCATTGCATTGAATCAGAGTGTTTTCGGTGAGATATCTGTCTGGATCATCCGAGTATAACTTGCTGCAGGAGAGAAAAGCGCTCAGGACACCAATCATGTTTGGCTGCTCCAGCATGGTTAACACGACAGCAGCTAGTCCCAGCCTCCAGATGATCTTCCGCTTAATATTCTCTTCTTTTCTTTTGATTACCGCTCGTAGTAATTCGAAGCAAAGGATTAAGATAATCTTCGCAAGTGGAGAGAGAACGTAAACCAATAGCTTGTAGCGAATCATCATTGAAGGATTCTTATCGCGGAGTGCATAAAGACACTCCAACGAGAAAAGTACATGCGAATTGGGGTTTCCGAACGCGTTTACGGCTGAATCTAGATATTGGGAGAAGTAATTTGATTTCAATTTCATAATAATTGAGATAATTTGCATGTAAGTCGTAATAATCACGATATATGCTCCAGGTTTGACGGGCCTTTCAGACGTAGTTTCTGCACAAGCTTCTTCGTGGGCTTTCTGATTATCATTTAAAGTTGTCCAAAGCACATAAATTTGATAAAGTATCGTTCCGAGAAGAAGGAATACTCCTGTCGAGATCAATTGATCCTTTTCAGAGCAACGAGAACATTTACCTCGGCCAACTGAGATATAGTCCTCAGTGTATTTGCATTGAATACAGACGGGACCCATGAATTCATCAGCGCATTTGTCTTCTCCAAGACACCTCCTCGAAGACTCATCCTCGCAAGAATATACCTCGGCGCTTGTCGTTGAGTTCCTCCAGTAGCCTTCTTTCAAAGTTATATTCGTGCCTCCGTAACAGGTCGCACCCGTGGGACAGTCTCTGCATACTTGGTCTGAAGTATTGAATGAGTATTGATTTCCTGAGCAGTAATAGCACTGCTGATTTATCGGCTCGTAAATTTCTCCAGGAATGCATCCTCTGAGTTCGACTTGGACTGCCTGTGTGGTCGCATACTGCGATGTCTTGAAAGTTACATCCATTTTGAACTTATCTCCTGCTTGTCCCGATAATTTGAAATCAACAGGATTAAAATCACAGTGAGTCGGACTGGAGCACTCGAAGAAAGCGATTTTGGGATCGCTATCCTCGCGGTATAGAGTGAGGGATAACGTGACGCTCTCTTTCTGAGTATCCGTATTGTCGATAATTGGGTGCAGGCCTTGATCGCTTTTATAGTATACTTTGGCAGAAAACTCCATATATTCAAAAGAATTGGTTGATACGTTTCGTATGACAAGCGTCCCGTCGCTTAGTTCCTCAGTGTAGAAGTACTCAATGATACCGTCATCGTTGGGAATGGATGCTATGGAAATTTGCAAATAATTTGGCTTGAACGAGAACATGTCGGGATCGGGGATAACTAGACCGTTACGGGACAGGAAATCAGCGAGACTAAATGTTAAATCTTCCGCGAAAATGAGAGTTCCGCCGTCAGTTGGAGTGATTATGTCCAGGAAGGAATTGCCTGCGGCAGAAACGCTATTGTTTAAAATAAAGAGAATTGCTCCTTTCGAACTCGCGCTGACGTCAGTAATGGAATTATCAGTTAAGATAATCGCGCTGCTAGACTGGATCCCACTGGAGAATATTCCTCCATTCGTTGCGCTGATAAAGGCGAAGTTTGACTCTGAAATGTTAAATGCGCTTGTAGAAGTGCTCTCCTCAGTAAGCCGCCTAGACGTAGATGCTGAGGAAGTTGAAACTTGATTTCCAGCCTCATAGATCACGCCGCCTTCGCCAGCTACATCAATATTGTTAAAATTGCTAGAGAAGATCATCAATGGTCCTGGGCCATAATAGACGCCACCATTTGCGTTTGAAGTCATAAGCGCTATATCATAAAAATCGCACTTCGAAATGTTCAAATTTTCAAGAGGATATCCCACGTTTTGAATAATCCCGCCTCCCAGGGGCGTTGAAGAGTTTATATGTGTGAAATTGGTGTTTTCAATGGAGACATTCAAATCTGAAGTGACTAATCCATTTAAATAGATTAGGCTATTTTCCAGGTGCAGGCCAGTAAACTCACTATCAGCTATAGCCATACTTGTTAAACTTCTATAATCTTCTGCTGTGGTAATTTGGAACGGTGATGTCGCATGCGTGAAGTTGAGATTCAAAATATTCAACTGGGTGAACGAACCATTGAAAGAGGAATTGCGAGAAGTCAGGATACTTAGTGGAGTAATTTCGTTGTTACGTACATCATCCTTGTTATATACCGTCGTGTTGGTGCCATTCAAAAACTTTGCTCCGCTAGCAGTACTGTAATTCAAATTCTTCATATTCACTGTAAAATTGTAGCCATATGACAATTTAATAAAACTGCTTGAACTTCCGCTGAAATTGGTAATGATAGTGTGGTTCTCAACGGTAATATTCACAGGACTGCCACCTTTTGCAGTGATGTCGAGGAAATCACATGGGTAGGCCTGCGCTGACGATGATGATGAGACGCTATTGTGCAATTGCAGACTAGTATTGGCGAATAGAATGTCCGCATTATTTAGATCTTGCAGCTGGATAACCCCTGAATAATTTGCTAAGTTATTAATGAACATGGTATTTGTAACATTCATATTTATTCCTGAGTCTTGCAAACTGATCAGCGCAGCGCTGGGGCCGATGTTATTCTCAAAATGGCATTTATCGAAGGTTAAATTGATACGGATCGAAGGGTCGTTATTTGGTTTCATCAAGTTCATTAGCCCTCCCAAATGACTATTTTTTGCTCGGTTATGACTGAAAGTAACGTTCGTGAAATTAGACGTGTTAAAAAGCAAATTTATCCCTCCAGTCGAATCAGTAAAGGTGAAATTGTTGAACACGGAGTCTATAACAGTGATATTCGGAGAGGAAATACTGAGAATTTTATCATCGGGCCGATTGGTCAGGAGCTCAAACGTCGTGTTTTGAATGACGATCGGCGTGTTTCCGAGCGTGAAGATGATCACAGGGTTCTTATAAACCTCTTTGATGTATCCTTGCTGCGTTTTGTCCAGCGTGATGTTGAAGAAAGTACATGAGTTGATATGCACAAGGGTGGACGCATCGGACTGGGTTTTTCGCACGTTAATCTTCAAAAAGTTCAGCGCGAGCAGTTTTCCCGGCGTACTTGATATAGTCATATTACTATAGATTGAATTTTGTAGAGTGATAGGTCCCAAGGCAAGACTGCAATCGATTTGGATCCAACTGCTTTCCGCGTAATTTGATGCAACGTTATCGTTTTGGATGGTGATGGTGCCACAAATCGCAGCTTGGATACTGTAACTCGCAATTCTATCAATGTTTTGGTAAACGTTTGAAGAAATCAGCAATTGGTCAAGCGCTGAAGAAGAGGTTGCTGACATGAGATGTCCTCTGCCTGAATAATTGGTAAAAGTGTTGATTTCCATGGTAAGCTTATTGAGATCTGAAATAGCGATCACGCTAAAAGCGTTTGGCGTGTCAATTGTGCTCTGAACAAAAGAGTTGTTTTTTATCGAAATGGCTGTTGCGTTATGAGAGAGCCCTGAAATTTCGATAAGAGACGTTCCATTCACCGAAGTGAGATTGGTAAAGGTGTTGTTTTGTAAAACTAAGAAGAAAACGGCTTCTGAACCTGTTCCAGCGGTCAGTGAGGCTCGAGTTGTGATGAAAATATTGTAAAGGTCCTGTAGGTTCGCAAAAATCGCGGGTGCCTCGATCGGGTAGTAAGGAATGTATTGATAGCCAATGGGCAGAGGAACAGGTGGAGAGTACTTCTGGAAAGAGGAAATCACCGAAGAAGTCAAACTGATATTCGTGAAGGTGTTGTTGGAAATGATAATCATAGGGTTGTTGCTCACGAGGAGAGTCGACTCAGTGAGAATGATGTTGCTAAATGTGCAGTTCACCAGGAAGAACGGTCTTGTTTCTGCTCTTTGAGTTAGATTTTCCGCCAGAGTATAGTCAGTCTCAAGCAGACGGTAAAAGGTCTGACTAAGACGGAATCCAACGAAATAGGAGTTTGAAGATAAAGTATTATTGTCGAATAAAGAATTGCATAAGAAGAAGGATGCCATTCTCAGGGTATTAGAGAACAATTTCATTCCTACGAGGATATTATTCACGACGGTGAGGTTTTGAACGTAGATTTGGCATCCAATAACGTCGATTATATTGGCATCAGAGGATGTAAGAAGCGTATTATTGGTGAAATTGAGGTTTTGGAAACTCATTCTCCTTGACTCGTTGGCATAAACAGTTAAATCCATGTCAACCTTAACATACATAAGCAATCGCGCATCCTCAAACGTGTTATTCCAGACAGTGATTTGATTGAAGGCCGTATCCGAAATGCTTGTAAGAGGAATTCGATAAACATATCCTTGAAGCATGAACATGATAACTTCGGTACCATAAAATTTGGTCGAACTGATATTGAAGTCTTCCAAAGTAATCTGACCCACAGGAATAATATCACCAGCATTTATAAAAACTATGAACGCTAATGACCCGACTATCGACGAATTCGAGAGAGTCACGCTGCTAATCGTTGTCTGGGCCTGAGGTATAATTGCCGTGTAATACCGGGCGATCATCGAGAAACCTGTAGTGTTTTGCGGATATGAAAGGACTGCCAGGTTCTCAACGTTGATATTTCTCACGCTGGTTATGACGATATCGGCAAGTGTCCAAGTCGAGTACGGATTCGATGTAACCGAGGAACTGGAGGAGCTTTGGAGATTTAAACTCAGGTTAGAGATCGTAGCGCCATTCATTGCGAACGCAGCCGCACCATAGACGATGATATTGCCAAAGCCTGACACTCCGGAGAATGATATGGTTTGAGAACCAAAAAAATTGCAATTCGTTAGCGCGAAATTTTCCATATTGACCTGCAAAGTAGGCGGCGCTGCTGTTGATATTGAGCCGAGGAGGATAGGACTGAGGATAGGAATTTCTGGGTCACAAGACATTGATAGTCCTGAGACGGTCATGGTGCTCGATGTCGAGATCAGAGCGATAATTGGTTGAGGCGAGCTGCTCGGATTCGGAGATAATGTGAGATTACTGATGTTTATCGCGCTAATGCTCACAGCTTGAGCATTTTGGACCAGTATATTCCCGTAGTAACTCGCCAATAGGTCATCTCCTGAGGTGTAGTTGCATTGGCTGATCGTAAAGTTCGAGATAGTCAAACTTGTAACTGTATCACCTCCAATCAGGACTGGTATGAAGACGTTATTATCCTCCGAACAGACTCCATAATAATTTGTTATAGTAACTGAACCTACAGTCGCCATTCCAATCAGCGGAGGTGGAGTGTTACCATAGGTCCTGTAAACAATAACATGACTTATTTCTATTCCGGTGAAAGTCACGGAATTCACGTTATTCATCAGGAAATTTCCAAATTGATTCTCGAGACTGTGCGTTGCGGAATTGCTCAAAGAGCAATTCTGAAATTTGAAATCGGAAATACTTATGCCAACTGCACCTACAACTGCCAGTATCGTGGGACTCAATAGGACAGTGGAGACTGCACATGACACGGTCAGATTCTGTATACTAGCAATTCCTACCATGGCCATTAAAATCATCGGCTGCGGGTTTTCTCCTTGAAACTGTATTTGAAAGTTCTGAATATTTATCTGTGTTGGTCCTTGCATTGCCATTGTGCCGATAGAGTTTCGAGTGACCACCCAATTGGTGAGTACGAGGCTTGTGACTGTCCCAAACGCAATAGAACTTTGTGTTGGTGAAGACGAAGGATCAAGCTGTTGGAGACATATATTTGTCAGAGTCACGGAAGTCGACGCGTTAAACAGTAAATTGTAGCCGTCGTTGATCACCTTAAGATACACGCCATTAAGCGTGAATTGCGTCAACCCGTTGATCACAAGGACTGAACTCGGAACCAAGTTGTATGGAAATGAAAGTCCCGGGTAGTTCTGCTGTAGATTCGCTGTAAGAAGAATCTTTGGCAGGGAATTACAATCAGAGGGCTTAGTAATCGTCGGTGCGTTGGGATAAGTTATTGTAAGTGCACCGCCTGACGCTGTATTGACGATGAAAGGAGCAAAATCATCTGCATTGAAAGATTGATAAGTGATTGTGTTGCTGTCGGTCTCGTACAGGCTGAAAGTTGTGGGATTTACGATCTTTGTGAATGCATCAGCCAGACGGTATGAATATGTTAAAGGATTTGATAAGAACTGAACTGGGTCGATGATAGCAGTTCGACCTTCAACAAAGTGGATTAAGGCGGCAAAAGTAGTGAAAATTGCGAGGATGGGAATGGAAGCGGGCGTTTTCATTGTCTATTTTGATAAAATATTAAAATGAATGCTAAACCAATTAGAAAAGTGCAATTACGGCAGCTTATTTCAGAATAATTTAATAAAAATAAAGGACCCCATGTGAACAATCTCGAATCAATTCCACAAATTGAGGGTTGAAAAACGAAATACAGTGAAGAGTCATCAAGAAGCCTTATTTTCAACACCTGTTCAACGTCATTGAATTTTTGAAAATTTTGTGATGTTCAATGCAATATTAAAATCAACAATGAATTTTATATGTTTCAAAAAGGAGGAATGTGTGCGCTGAGGAATCAGGTGGAGTTGAGATAGAAATTGGACTGGCTGGCACGCTGGTAGTGGTTAGTAAAGTAAAAAAAAAATATTTTACAAGGAATTCAATAATTAATCGAAGTAGCTTTATAAATATCCATAAATTTAAAGATCGTTCGGTCTCTTGGCTATATCTCTTGCTGATTTCTGCTTGCAGTGGATGGAAGTAAGAGGAAAAAGAATCGCAAGAGTCAAGAGTAGACTCAAGGGTTCGTTAAATATTGTTTGTGGGAACGAACGATAATTTTTTTTCAAGGCTAAGATAGGTCTGTTTAAGAAAACACAGAAAATTTAGTTTGTTAAAAGAAATAAAAATTTCCGTCAATTAAAAAGTGTTTCATTTCGCATCAACTTCATCGAAAATTTCCTTCTCAATCTAATTTTTATAATTATTCTTAGCTTTTTGATTATTTGATTTGAATTGCAATTTTTTCATTGGGCTTCAATTATCTATTAAAGAATACATCCAGCGTATAAATATTCTAAGTTTTCTATTGTATTCTACAGTCACAAGTACTCAGCTCAACTGAGAGAAGGGAAAAGTTTTTTTTAACCTCTTGCCCTTCAAGATGTCAAATGCATTCATGAAGAGCTAGCATTAGCTTCCTTGATTTTGAAGCTTTCTTGAAAAATAACAGCTGTTTGATTTTGGTTGGAAATAAAAAAGAGAGATTTCTGTGAAATAAAATTCACTGACAATTTTGGGAAATTAAGTTCCCGAGTCTACTTTCAAGCAAAGACTGTTTCTTCATAATTAAAAATTTTATTGATAGGTATGTGACTATAAAATTTTTCTTAGGATTATTTTTCTCGTGCAAAGCATTTCTCACTGCATTGCAGTGGCTTTTGGTCTCATTATCTTCAAATGGCTCTGTTATAAAGTCTTTTCCTTCTAAAATACCTAAATCCAATATATTTGAGGGCTGGCACTAAATTCTCAATTTGACAACAAAGCTGTGGGTTGATTTGCAAACGTCCATCAACTGTCTGAGTTTGGACGCGAATAATAAAAGTTTTAGCCAAAGTAAAGACGTAAAAATTGGATGATCGTCATGTATCAGATGCACTCTTGATGAAGAAAAAACAAACTCCTGTGGTGGAGTCAAGTGGCTGAATGTCGAGGAATTTGCCACTATGTATTATCAAGCGCTAGTTTGCTGAGGTAGCTTCCGCTAGTATTGCTTTCATGTTATTTTTCGGAAAGGAAGACTGAATAGCGTTTTAGAATCTCGGTTGGCTCCTTCGGCACAGAGAATATGAATTGGCATTGAGTTTGTGTTTGAATTCATTGATAATGAATAATTGAAAATTTTTGAGACTTTTTCGACAATGTGAAGACAACAATTCCTCATAAATCTAATATTTATTGAAAATAAGTGCAGCTCATTACTATTCAGAATGTCGTGAAACAAGTTTAAATCTTATTCATGATTTATAGAGCGAAAATTTTTGTTTTGCCTCTCTCACTCATAGATTCATATCCCAGTTTTCATCACAATTTGTATTTAAAATAGAAATATGATTATTTGCGCATTAGGCCGACCCCCAAAGTGTTGTCTTTTCTCTCTGTAATATCAAACTATGAGCCAAATAAATGAATACTAAAAGTATGGGAGGACCTCTATGATCTTACATGATAAGGGTTTTAGCCACGCTCAGAAAAATAAAAAAGAGTGTACGCAATGACGAAGCCCAACAAAAACTCTCGAATATGTGATTTTGCACTTCACGAGTCATTTTCAAAAATTTGGCCTGCTGAGGCAATAAGTAATTATTTACCTCCTATCAGAGAATATCAAGCCACATTTATGTAGAACATCCATCTATCATTAAGGCTGCGAATCTTCTTGAACTCACAAATAGAATATAGAATTATCAAGCAATAAATTTTCATTGAGAAAATCGCCGGGTTTACTTTCGCAGAACTTCAAAGACTTTTTTTTCGCTAAGCTAAAACGAATCAACTCATCTCATGGAAATGACAAAAATTTGAAAAAACTTTCATAGTTATTAGTACCATTCCACTAAAAGGCAGATAACAGATCATTGAGGTTCCTCACTTTCAGAAAAAAAAAACTGCTAGACTTAATCCGATTACAAGTATGCTCATGAATAATATTTAATGTCTCATTTGACTTCACTGAAACGAAGCTTTTTGTTTTTTTGGTTTTTATCTCCTTCCTCTCTCACTCTTGATAAAATTTCAAATTAGAACACATTCTAATTATTTGTCTATTACTGTACTATTCGCCACGTTGCCATCCCTTGGAATATGCTACATTCCAGCTTGTGATTTAAATCGCCAATTTATCTTATGTTCATCATCACACAGTCTGACAAAATATTTGTATGAATCCATTTTTTGAAAGAAAATGCTGGCTCCATTACAATGTTGTATTCTGATAAAATCAAAGACTCTTATGAGAATAAGTACATCAACAATCTCCTAGTCTCAAATTTAAAGTGATGGTAAAATGAAAAAATCATAAAGTTAAAACTGGCATTTAAATATATAACAAAAGGAATGTTTTTTCTGATCTCTGTCATACAATCACGAAAAAATATTTTAAATTTTCATCAGAATACATATTGTCAGATTCTCATCCTATCTTCTACAGGAGTCAGCATTGCTACTAGGCTACTCGTTCCTCTCAAGTTTACTTCACTCCATTGAGTAAAGTTGATTTCAATTATTCATACCTGAAACAAATATATTAAATAGATTCATATAGTTTAGGCTAGGTACAAGCCAATGTCCATTCACTATCTTGATTCTGAAAGCCTGAAGGGCGCTTTCACATCAAGTAAGTTCGAACTTGAAAATCCCCCATCGGTTTGAGTCATTATAAGGTTTTTATCTGAATAGAATCTTCGTGGGAACTTGGGAAAGCGTTGAGTTTTAACTTTTTGAACTTTGCCTCAATTTTGTGTTCTGATGGCATAATTTACTGATGAGTCGTCGGTTTTATTTGATTAATGTAAGCCACTATAGACTAATTCAAGGCTTCGAGCACAGAATAAATATTCAATTTGCAATTTTTAACAACCTCGATATTGGAAATGTTCGTACCTCTTCGAATCTTTGCGACTCTCATCGCTTTTACGCTTCTATTCCACCACGCAGCAGGTTTCAGTGCCATTATCAATTCAACTGCAGCCGCAACGAATCAAATGTTCTCAGCAAATCTCATTGACGCTTATAATAGGATAGTCAACGTGAACAACCAAGAATTTCATGATACCAGTGAGATGAACACAATCACCTTCCAAGCCTGGATGCCCTCGCCATCCTATGAATTCGCTCCGTTTATCGTCAACTCTCAGGTAGGCGGATCACTAACAATCACTTATCCGAACGCACCGACGATAACTCAAGCCAGCGATTGTAACTCGCTGCCAAAGATCATTTTAACCTCACAGCTCCCGACCAACTATCCACTGATTTCAGCCTATCCTAGTCCCATTAATCAGGTTACTTCGTCTCAATTCTTAATTAATGGTGTCACATCATTCAAGCTTAATGGAGTCTTTCTTCAAGTGTTCAATGATGCTGCAACTGTCGGTGAGCTCCCTGTCCCTAATATTCTCATAAGCTCATCGACGACGGTTACCTTGACGAATATATGCATCGCAGATAGCGATCCTGCTTCTTCTCCAGCCCAAAGTTCTATAACATTTGCAATGATCGGGAGTCTGGCGCTCACTAACTGGCTCTATACTCGTACTGCAACACAAACGATCACATTTTCTGGGACCACTGAGATCAACATTCAAAACTTTCAACTTTCTTTTCAAGATAATAACCCGACTCCGATAATCCTCTTTAATAGCGTTGGAACATCAACGATAGAAGGATTCAAGGCAGTGTGTTCGACAACGTCTACCATAAATAGCCCTTCACTAATGTCGGTTCTGGATTCGACGGCATTCACGCTTTCGACGTTCAGTTTCCAGAGTTGCAACCTGAAAAATTCGGAAACCAGCAGCCTCGAAGCTCTCGTAGGAACCATCGCGATCAACAACGTAAATAGTGTGAATATTACTGGGATCACTATCAATAATGTCATTACGTACCGAGTTTACGCCAATACACCTCCTCCTTTGGTTCTGATGAAATCGGTTGCGACAGCTCTCGTTCAAAATTACAATGGAGTCTGCTCCTCAAGTACCAATAAGATTTTTATACCGCTAATTTTGGTTGCTGATGAGATCACAACGAGTATAACCGTGAATAGCTTTAATATCGCTAGTTGTAACTATAGCTCGTCTTTTGGAGACATGCTAGCGAATTACTACGGGAATATCCTGATTAACGCTGCGGCATCTGCGAGCTTAAACTCTATCACCATCAGCAAACTTCTATTGAGTCCGCATCTCTTATCCTCGCCTGCTCCAATGATTACTATTACTGATTCTACCAGCGCTACATTAACTGGGTTAACGCTTTCTTGCTCTTCAATATTGACTCCCATCTTTACTCCACTTGTGTTTGGAGCGATTAACGTCGAGCATGTGAGTATAAACACACTTAGTCTCAGCGGATGCGCCTTTATAGACTCTGAAGCTTACACTCCGCCCGGTAGTACTACTCCAGTATATGGTTTGTTCCTCGTGAGTTCCAGCAGTCCTACCTCTACTCTGAATATCAATGGGTTTACAGGGAAAGGACTGGCTTTTGTGAATGTATTAACGGATGTATTTGCGATTCCTCCTTCAATATTCGCAATGCAAGGAGTTGGTACGGCAAGCATAAAAAGTTTCTCTGCTGTATGTGGTGCTCTGACTAACACGGTCTATATTCCCTCTGTTCTGGCAGCCCTCTCCATCGGATCGAGCTTAGTTGTCGAAGATTTCACTCTAACTAATTGTAATTTATCCAGTCTCCCCATTTCAGCGCCTATGTACTCGAATTACTCTGGAAACTTCTTTGTAGATTCGGCACAAGAGGTTTCCTTTAACAACGTCAAAATCAATGGCTTCGTTCTTTCTCCTCCGTCTCCAACCAATAACTACGGGCCGCTCTTTGTACTTTCCAGAGTTACTGGGCCTGCCAGCTTCACAGGTCTATCCTTGACATGCGGTACCTCGACCATTTTGACTCCAATCATTGTGGCAGCCCTCAGTTCTCCGGACCTGGAGTTGAGTGTCAGTACTTTCTCGCTAACCAATTGTAAATTCGTTGGTGCCCAAAAGATCGTGATAGACGAAGCAAGTGGGCTGGCAGTATCTGCCCTGTTTCTAATAAGTTCCATAACCGCCTTCAATGTGAACGGAGTTACAGTCACTTCCTCAAGTTTCACTGCGAAAACTACGGATTTGCAATCAGCTCCATCGTTCTTTATCGTGCAAGACGTGAAAACCGTCTCCATAGCAGGATTTTCTGCTACTTGTACGTCAACCTCCACGCCTGTATACATCCCTCAAGTACTAACAGCGATTGGTATTGAAGAAAGCCTAGCTGTTTCCGACCTGACTCTAGCTAACTGCAAACCTACTTCACTGACTCTCTATGCAAATTATTCTGGCAATTTCCTCGTCAGCAGTGTACCAGCACTCACTTTCAGTAATATAAAAATCAATAATTTCGTTCTCTCTCCAACGCCGCTCGCCGATTACTCTCCGATATTTTTCCTGACAAGTATTGGAAATACAGCAAGTTTCACAGGGTTATCACTACAATGCGTCCAAGGCACAGCTGTGGCTACTCCGATTCTTCTAGCAGCACTCCTATCCACAAACCTCGATCTGTCGATCAACGATTTCACGCTCAGCAACTGCAATTTTGTCGACATGGAAATTTTCACAGTACCAAGTTTCGGGATTCAATTAGCTGGGCTATTTATTGCGAATGCTATCAAATCAATGACCGTGGACGGAGTTACGTTGACGTCAACTACTTTCTCTCCATTGACAACCCAAACCGCTCCTTCGATGTTTTTCATCACAGGGCCAAATCCTGGTAGTACCCCTTATATGGGTGCTCTTACCATCAAAAATTTTTACGGGGTTTGTGATCTATTAAATAGCAACCCTGTGTACCTTCCGTCAGTACTAATGGCTGTGAGTCTTGAGAGCGTTACAATCTCAGGCCTGACTCTAAGTAATTGCAATCCAAATGTCCCAGCACTTCCTATATATTCAAGTTACTATGGAAATATCACAATTCTTGGGGGTAATACAGTCACTCTTTCTGGGATTAACATTGAAAAACTCTCGTTGTCACCCGAGGCGAGTAGTGCACCTTACCCCATAATCCTACTATCTCTTATTATGGGAACTGCTACTGTATCAGATCTATCGATGTCTTGTGATCCTCAGGTCTCTATCCGGAGTCCAATTCTTTTAGCGGCGCTACTCAATACGAATTTCCATCTAATTGTGACTAATTTCACTCTTTCAAACTGCGCTTTTGCTGAACCTCAGGAATTTCAAGGTGCATTTGGAAACATAGTTTTTTATAGTGGAGACAGCAGCTCGAAGGTGACATTATCTGGTGCTACAGTCACAAATATCAACTTATCGCTCAAAGGTACTGTGAATGGCGTGATATCTTCGCTTAATTATGCGACTTGGACTATTGTAAACGCTCTTTCTGCAGTCGTGGAAAATATTGTCGTAGATGATTTGTCAGTGGACTCTTATGCACAGAATACAACAGGTTATATGTTATTAACTCGCTGTTTCTTCAGCAAATTGCCTGAAGCGACAACGAGCATCAAAAACTTTACTGTCAGCAACTCCGATGTTACTGGATCGCTCGGGGCTATCGTTTTTACGAACAGTCAAGACGATTTCCCATTGGGAAGCATCATCCTGGAAAAAGTAACAATCGATAGCTCGACTTTTGTCAGCACGAACTTTTTCGCGTTCAACGTGCAAGGCCATTCTTCCAACTTTACGTTAGATAAAATGTCAACGTTTAAGTTTGTCGATACCGTCGTAACGAACAGTGTATTCGAGGATACAAGGTTACTCGTGTATGTGAAAATCGATACCGATTTGACTGTCTATGCCAACGAATCGACAAGGTTGAGTTTCAGCAACCTTACCTTCTATAACAACGTCCTCAAAGCATCCTCAGACGTCAGTATTATCGAAGTCATTGGATGTCAAATCGCGGTTCAATATCTCAACATTTCTTACACGACCATCACGGGAACAAAGTTCTTCACGAACTCCTTGAGAATGGCCTCTTTCTTCCTCACTAACTCGACCTTTGACCATAATATTCTATCTTCAAGTGCCTATTTCGTTGGATACCTCCTTGATAGGACTCTCTATCGTATCCTTGAAACTGATTACACTGATACAGGGGTTCAGAAAGCAGAGACAAGACCCTTCTTGCTGATGTACTGTAATTTCAGTAATATCACCCTCACTGATTCGACGCTTATCGTGAGCAATAACCCGATGATTATCATCGCCAACAACACTTTCATGAATATCACCTCGACTTCGTCGGTGATTGCCAGTTTTCAGAAGTACTCTCCGCCTGTTCCTCTGCCCTCCGGGTCGAAATACATGCCATTCACCTCTATTGAGGCTAATATGATTTTAAAAGATTTACCTGAAATTTATGAAGATGATAGTGGTATCAGCCTTTACGATAGATTCAATACAATTCGAACTGCTCTTACAGAAGCAGTAGGAAACCAGGCGGTTTTCTTCTTGGTATTGCAAGAAAACAACTATACTGATATCATTTCCAAGGAAGGTACGTCTCTGATTGTTATTTCGGGCCTGTCTCTCAATTCAACGTATATTTCAATCAAAAGCAATTGTTTTGCGAACAGCTCAATTGACACTCCGAACGCTTTTAGCGTCCTAGCTATTTCGGATATCAATCAGCTGACAATGGAAATCAACAATTTTACCAATTATTCAGGAAAGGGAAATCTGATGTCAACAACGTCTTCATCATCAATCGAGCAACTCTTGATCTCGAGGAATACCTACACCAATATTAGCAAAAGCGCTAGTTACAATATCCAATCAGCGATTTGTAAAGAGATTACCATCCAAAATGACTATGTGTCCACCATTTATGCTGAAAGCAGTTGGATTCAGATAGACTGCAGTCTTGCCCAATCAGCTATCGCGTTAAAAGATTCAGAATATAAAGATATGACGGTTTCGAGTTCGCCCGGAAAACTGTTGGCTCTGAACTTTTTGAGGGTTAACATCCAAAAAACTCAAGCAGCCTCGGCAAGTCTCGTCAAAATCGATACATGCACTTTCTATAATATCACGCTTAACAAAGAGGCTCAAGGATACATTAAAGGAGTATTCAAAAATCCGGTGTTTATTTTTACGCTGAGTAGCACACCCATCACGATCGAAAAATCGACATTTGAACTCTTGAATAATATGCCTGATGATAAAATTATCAGTATTTCCTCTCCAACTATCAGCGTCGCCGATTCAGCATTTAGCAAACTTACGTTTATGGACCCAACAGGAGGAATGAATTTGCTATTTTCCTCATCTAATTTCAAGAACGTAACCTTTAGCCACAATCGCGCTAATAACTCTTATACTGGGGGTCTGATGAACTTGATCAATCCCAACGCCGACTCCTTGCTGTTTTCCATGACATTCACCGACTGTCTTTTCGAAGACAATCAGGGAAAGACTGGCGCGCTAATCAGTCTCCAAGAATCTGGAATCATTCTGAACGTGGAAAATACAAGATTCATAGACAATTTCGCTAATAATCAAGGAAATAATTCGGGTATCATCCAGCTTTCAGGTCTGTACAGCTCGAATATTACATTCACAAACACTACTCTAAAGCTGACAAAAACGTACTCATCGACATCTTCTTCCTATTCTTCTGATTTCCTCGATATAACAGCGATAAGCAACAGTCTGATTAATATCACCATCAGAGATCATATTATAGAGACGGAGTTCTCAGAAAAGTCTAGCAGTTTCCTTAAACTAATGAATGGATACAATATTAGCTTTGAGATGACGAACATTCATTACAATGGCAGCGAGACTCCTCTCAAAATCCTTACCTCTTCCAACTCAGTCTTTAATGGCTCATTTGAAAATTTGACTGTTATGGATCTCAAAATGCTTTCAAGTACGCCATTGTTTTCGCTAACGACCTCCAGAGCTTATAAAGATTATACGAGCTCAGTGGCAACTGTCACAGTCAAGGACAGTCTTTTCACCGGACTGAATCTCGAAAGCAGTATTTTCTACCTTGCTGGACAAGAGGATTCGTCTCTAGATTTCTCGCTTTCAAACACAAAGTTTGTGAGTATCAGCTCAACGATAAGCGAAAAAGGAGGGAGCGTTATCCAAAATAATGGACGCTACCTCAAAAATTTAGAAATTTCGAACTGCGAGTTCCAAGAGATTTCTCTAACTAACGAGGCCGCGCACGGAGGAGTATATTATGGTCCAGCGCCACTCTCAATCAAAGATTGTACTTTCCAGGATATTAGCGTTAAAGGCTCCGGAGGTGTTATCTACGAAACAGCAGCAACTGCAAGCTCGGAGTCATCCGGATCGCGTCGTATTCTTGATCAAAGCTCGACCCCAAGTTTCTCGATAACAGGTTCCAGCTTTTCTTCTATAGCTGCCACTAATGGAGGACTCTTTGCGAGTGGAGTTGCTTCGGACAGCACTATCAACATAACTAACAACGATATCACAGACACTAAGGCAACTTCTAAGGGATCTGTGTTCTATATCATAAATAGCATCATCAATGCTTCAGGAAATACCTTCACAGACATATCCGATGCCACCGATGGTGGAAAATATGTTTACGCTGAAGGCCTCAGGTTTGATGTCTCAACTTTTGGACCAGTCGACTCCAGTTCCGATTTCACGTTTAAACCCAATTACTTAGAGATTACTGTGAATGCTCCCGCGTCCACTGACCCTATCCAGTATTACGAACCGGTAGTAAGCAACGGAATTCTTACCGTAAAAAGAGTATCCACTGACTCGTTCCAATATACGACTTTTACTGCCAAAGTAAGGTATCGGGACCACAACGACGTTCTATATAATGTAGTTGATAATACTGACATGACTGAGACAGAAAACGTGCAACTAACGCTTGAGCTCCACGTTAAAGGAAGCGATTCCAAGAGAGGAATTTATAGTAATTGTTCAAGCTCGACCGAGTGTTCCTTCAAACCTTCAGATCTGAAGTTAGCAGGTACTGCTGGTGATATTCTCCTGGTTGAGGTAGAGTTCAAAACGAAGGTTTATACGACCACTGGACAGTTTTACGTTGAATTAAGAGAGTGTCTTCCGGGAGAAATTTTCATCTCAATAAACTCGCAATGCTACTTCTGTCCAGCAAATCAATACTCATTCAACCCAACAGATCCTATCTGTAAGGATTGTCCGCCTGATGGAGCAAGATGCATGGGTGGAACCAATATTGTCGTGCATGAGGGATGGTGGAGAAACGCAACGACAAATGCCGATGTGAAAGACTGTGACGATGAAGCAAGGAGGAGATGCTTGGGAGAAGACAAATGCGAAGAAGGATTCACAGGTCCAGTGTGTTTCCAATGCGATATCGCAGAAGGATGGATAACGAAAGGAAGAGGTGACTGCTATAAATGTACTGATAATGATAGCGCGATAATTTCGACAGGCGTGCTCCTTCTTTGTGCATCCATAATCTACCAAATCTACGTGTTGTACACAACTTCAAATGATAATCGCCGAATCCACGAGGAGGAGGAAAGGGCACGAGCGGAGGCGTCTGAAGCCGAAAAAGCTGTCAAGGCTGGATCGTACATCTTAATTCTCACGACATACTCTCAAATTATTTCAGTTATCATGAAGCTTCAAAAATCGCACTTCCTTGAAGATCAATTCGCAGCGCCTGTGGAAACTGTCGGAAATCCAAACACGCAAGTCTTGTTCTCGCTTGAGTGTCTATACGCGCTTTCTGATAACGATCCTGTGAGAATGCTCCGTGCCAAGTTGCTGATTTACGTCTTTTCACCGCTCGCTAAAATCGCTGTAATCCTCATCTTCGAATTGATTCGCGCGATCATCAAAAGGAATGAGGAAGGCATTAAAGAGAAAATCATCTGTCGGCTGGGATTAGCCGCTGTTGTATTAACGATGCTTGAGCAACCAGGTATAATTGGTATGTTGAGTGCATATCTCTCTTGCAGCCCATTATACACTGACGATCCAAATACATACATAACTAGTAACACCCTTATCCAATGTAATGATGAAAACGGTGATTACGCCTACTTCAGAAACGTGCTGGTCATTCCAGGACTTCTGTTCTGGGGATTTTTAGTTCCTTTCATTATCTTCTTGATTCTGTGGAAAAAGAAGAAAGAGCTTCAGACTTCAGCTCGTTACGGTTGGTATTTGGTAGCATTTATAGCAATTTCGCGGAAGGAGCGTTTTTCTGGGGACTTGTCATCATCGTCTTCAAGATCTGCATGTTTATTCTCGATTCAGCGCTCACAGTTTTGTCGGATGGAAATGCCAAGGGACTCATCTTCCTGATCGTCATTCACACTTACTACTATCTCTTAAAACGATATAACCCATACACCAACAAAGGCCTTCAGCGGTCTGAAGCGCTGATTATCATGTGCTTCAGTACGACAATTACGATTCTATTCTTCCAAAGTTTGTCAGACAATACCGGCTACACCATATTTTGTGAGGTTCTCATCATCGTTGCTAATGGCTTAACAGTTGCGTACATTGTGGTCAAGCTCGTGAGAGTATATATCGAGACCTTTAAGCCACATATTCAGAAACTAAAGGATAAATGCAAAAAGAGGAAGACACCGGGCTCAGGAGAAGAGAAGAAAGAGGATGCCAAGACAAAGGATGAAGAAGCCAAGGAGGACGATAACAATAAGAGTAAGACCTTGATAATTGAACTTGAGAAAACAATGAAGGATGAATCTCCAGCCAAACGTAACACTGTGAACCTAGGAGACGTGTACTTAGGGGAGTTATCACTCAATGATTTGACACCGAATCTCTCCGTGCCAGAGTAATAGAGATTATTTTTGATGAGATATTTATTTTATTTTTGTTCTTAGCTTGCCTGAAGATGAAAGCAACGGAGACGAGAGACCGCCCACGGGATCAAGAAATGAAATTCATCAGAAGAGCCCTGCTAAGAATTATATGAAATATGAAGCAAAGAAGGACTCTTGGAAAGATTTGGAGAGCCCCACTAATTATGTCCCAAATGATGAGATAGAGAAATCGAAATATGCTTCAGAGAGCCATGTAGGAGAGGATGTGAAGAATGAGAGCTACATGGGAAAACCGTTGATTGTCTCGAAAAGCTACATGGATAATGATGAAAAGAGTGAATTAGAGAACGTTTCGAAGTCTTATTTGGGGAAACCGATGAATATTTCAAAGAGTCGAATCGAAAACGATGGAAATAATGACTTGGAAGATGTCCCTGAGAGTTATTTGGAGAATGATGTAAAAAGTGATTAGAAGGGCTCTAAAAGCTCCAAAAAATGATTCTCATTTATAACTACTCAACTCAATGAATCTTTTCTCAGACTTATAGTAACTGAGAATTGTATATTGATCTCTATTGATTTATTAAATAGAGGTATTAATATTACATAATCTTTTTATATGGATTGATAGAATCTCTGTGAGAGAAATTTTACAAGTCTACATAACATTTCATTCAAAATCCCTAAACAACTAAATGAATTCTTTCACATTACCTCTTGTAAGTAAGGAATTTTCAAGGCTTTCCCACAGATGATGACATAAAAACAATGGAATGCTGAGAAAATTTCAGAGAAAGGATTCGAAATATTCCTTGCTTTGAGAAGAGGCAAAAACTTATAATTACGAAATTCATCAGTAAAATCCAAGAAATTTTGAACAGCAATCGCACTGTATTAAAGAAGATCAACCTTAAAAATTTATAAGATCAAAAGAACAACTAAGAAGGCATTTGAAGAATTAATTTAATATTTTAGGAGTTTTCCTTTTTTCAAGGTTGCATTTGTGTTCTCTTTTTTTCCTCACTCAAACCCTAATGCTTTTTCGAAGATTCTGACTTATCCTTGTAGAAGGGAACCTTTATCTGTTTGAATTCTCCCCCAACTGAAAAACCCAGATTAGAAACGATCAATATCAGAGAGATACTTTTCAAACTTCGTTTCATCGCAAGAAATTCAAAAGCCGTGCAGCCTGCGAAATGGCTTGCTCATAATTTACAAAGCGGTTACAATTCATGGTTCCAAGGCACTTTGATAGCCATGTTTTATTAAGAGTTCTTATCCTTTTTTTTTTTGATATATTTGATTTGGTTTTATCTCATTAAAATACACATATTATATCAGTTATAATTTAATTTGGTTTTAGAACATTCATTTTGGAGTCTATTTATTTTTGTGCAGTGATCTTTAATTGAATATTTCCAATTTATGAACAAAAATGTCAATAATATCAAAAGAAGTTAGAAATTTGAACATTCTGGAATTTGAAAACTCAGTATATAAGAGCTCACTTTTTTGGAATATTATAATTTCCAAAGACAAAATAGTAATTCAATCCAGAGATGCAAATCGAACAACAACACGCCTGCTCATCAATGAAAACTGTTCCTGCGGAGTCAGAGAACACTGTTGGTTCTTGGAGAATCGTAAAAGAGCTTGGAATCGGTTCTACAGCTCGAGTTTATTTGGTGACCGATCCAAGCACCAAAAAGCTTGCTGCCATGAAGGTGTTTACATTGATTCCGCCAATAGCAAGCAAACTATTGAAAATGGAAGAAGATAATATGAAACACCTTTCTCATCCGAATATCATCAGCTACCTTGAGTCATACGACTCAGTCGAGGTTAACAACCAAACGGTTTCAGCCTTAGTTACCGAGTATGCTCCAAACGAAGCTCTATTTGAGTTACTCGAACGCAAAGGCGTCCTTTCTGAACACGAGGCTCGGAAGTACTTTGAGCAGCTGATAGACGCCTTGCAACACATGCATCAGAAACATATTGCTCACAGGGATATCAAACTTGAGAATATTTTGCTTGATGAACGGAATAACCTGAAACTTGCCGATTTCGGGTTTTCACAGAAGTTCGATTCAGATCAGCAGTTTACGCGACCTGCCGGAACAGATATGTATTTTTCGCCAGAGATCCATTCTGGTCTGCCATATTCAGGAGAAAGCGCTGATATTTTCGCTGCTGGCATTATTCTCTTCGTGATGGCCGTGGGACACATGCCGTTCAGCCGAGCAACCTTAAAGGACCAAGTTTATTCACTTCTTGTGGGCGGTGATCCAGAAAATTTCTGGCAATTCCATGAGAAAATTTCAGCGATGCATAAGAAAAAATTCGGCATCAGCAAGGAGGCCAAGATGCTGATTGCTTCCATGCTTGAATATCGTCCAAGCCGCAGAGCGACGATCAATGATATATTAAATAGCACATGGATGCAGAGTAAGCCGTCTGAAGATCAGAAAGGCTCGGATATCTGATAATCTACTTCATTGTAATAATGAAAGTCTTTTTTATGTTATAAAGAGAATTAAAATAAATGCTCTTCTATTTGATTGATTTACAATAAATTAATGCACTTAAGGAATTGATACTTATCTATGTTCATTATCCTATGAGTTTATAAACCCTGAATTCATGTATAGCTGGTCTTTAAAACAAACCAATGTTTCTCTAATTTATTAGTTGCTGCTTAGAGATAAGTTATTTCAAATAAGAGTCAAAACCAACGAAAAACTTTCGTTAAAGTCTTTATTTGTTTTAAATAATTAATTATTTGAGTGGAACTTGTGAATTTGTAATATATCAGCAATGGTAATTTACGAAATGAATTGAGTAAGTGATTTTTTAAATGGAAATATAGATATCTACACAAATATGTACAGCAAATTAAATAAAGAATAGACTTCAATTAGTTGACTTCCATGACCTCAGTCTTCATCCAAGGATGATTTTGGATTTCTTCAAGTGTAAGTCTCTCTGTTGGGTTTGGGTGCAGCATTTTTTCAACCAAGTCTTTGAAACTTTCGCTGAACTCGATGTCTAAGCCTTTCAACTGCATGAGTCTTTCATGATGCTCCCAAAAAGCCGACTGGTTGTTTCGATAAAATAAGCCGTAAAGCTTGTCCTTTTCGACAGCGTCCACAAAAGGCATGTGACCCGCCACCATCGCAAACAGCACAATTCCCGCAGCAAAGAGGTCTGCTGCTTCTGCTGAATAAGGAAGTTTCGCGTGAACCTCAGGAGCATAGTAACCCGGAGTCCCAGCAGGTGAAGTAATGAGTTTTTTCGGTGAAATTTCCGACGAATGCCCAAAATCTGCAAGCTTAAGAGTATATTTATCATCAAGCATGATATTTTCGAGCTTTATATCACCATGAGCTATCTTCTTTTCATGTAGGTAGCTGAGTCCGGAAACCAGTTGTGTAAAAAATAGCCGAGCACCGTCTTCCAAAAAACATTCGTTCTCCTCCAAGAATTCAAATAATCCGCCTTTGGAGGCGTATTCCATAGCAATAGCGCAAATTCGCTTGGATTTTTTTGTATCTGGATGACAGAATTCAATTGATTCGTAGCTTTCAATCAGCGAGATTATGTTAGGGTGAGAGGAAGACTTGAGTGACTTTTCTTCAATTTTCATGAACACGAGTGAAGATTCGTAGTCTAAGGTAAAAATTTTCACGGCTGCTTGTTGACGAGTGGTGAGGTCATATCCAAGATAAACTTGAGCAGTGCCTCCGCTGCCAAGCGGTTCAACAAGGGTCCATCGGCCCAAGGTTGGGAGTTGGTTGTTCTTGTTGTTGGTGTTCATTTGAGGATGTTGAATAAGTTGTGTTATTTTTGCGTAAAATAAATTTGTTTATAAGTGTTAGATCGGAATTCCTTAAATACCCTATAATCGCAAATTATAATAGACAAGCTGTGAATAATTTCAGAGAAGTTAACTCTATTTTAATTTGTCCTTAATTAAGAAATTGATTTCTGCTTTGATTGAAGGTCGAAAACTAAGGAAGAGACAAGAACTGAGGGCTGTTGTGTGGGTGAGGTACTGAGTAGCAAGTCATATCGTAACCAAAGACGAGATCAGTGAAACCGGGTTCAACTTTAGTTGAGTTCTGGTCACAGTATCAAATAAGAGCAACTGATAAATTCTGACCAGACCGTGCTGCAAAGACGTTCGAGGACACAAAAATAGAAAGAGTGATTCATATAATAGCAAATGGTAATCTGGTTCGGCGCAAAATGAAGAGTGATAACGTTTCGTTGGATTACATTTTTGCTAAAAACTAAGGTTAATCTGTTATCGTTCCTTTCAGAGAGAGTGTTGCTTATTGCTATTGAAGCCAAGTTCTAAGTTTGTCACTGAATTCTGTTGTATGAATGTCTCAAAATCAGAATCTGGCCATGTCGATCCAGCGAAAATCCGCTCAGAAAGTCAGTTAATCCCCACCTCAAACATTTGATAAAATTTAGTCTGAATGATGACAGCAGAGCTTCTGTTGCATTAGAAAGTAAAATACGATTCTAACGTCGGTAGCGCTTACTTGCAATATCATTTTTCAAAGGCGTGAGACCTTCTGCCTCTGTCTTTTTTTTTGGTAGCACTTAGATGAAATATATTCTAACTATTACACTTACCTACTCTAATTCATAAAAGATCTGACAAGCACTTAAAACCAGTGGCAATTCCATTGTTTCTAAGGAAATTTTCGGTAATACATCTTTCATTATATTATTGTATTCTTTTATGTCTCTCTCTCTGAGATTGAGCGGTTATTTTTTCTTTATTGCTATTATCGATATTTTTACTTTATTCTGCAAGACTTAAGACCGAATACCTATGCTTGTTACGAATTATCCAGTGATACAGCAAATCATAAGAACAAATTTTCCTATCAACAACATGTTAAGCCTCTTAAATTTGGAGGCCAGCTAATTGTCTTTCAATCAGTGCCTTATAAATTCCATTCTTCTCAAGCAATTCATTATGATTTCCTTCTTCTACAATCTGTCCTTCCTTCATAACCAAAATCCTTGGACAGTTGATTACTGTCGATAAACGATGCGCAATAATTATCACCGTCTTCGATCTATCTTTAATCAAGCCATCTATCGCTGTTTGAACAAGATGTTCACTCTCAGCGTCTAACGCGGACGTCGCTTCGTCAAAAATAAGTATCTTTGGATTTTTAATTAATGCTCTAGCGATCGCAACTCTTTGCTTCTGCCCTCCAGAAAGCTTAATGCCTCTTTCTCCCACAATTGTCTTGGTTCCTTCAGGGAACATCGCTCTGTTTTTGATGAATTCAGCCGCATTTGCCATTTTCATTGCCTGCTCGAGCTGCTCCGAAGTATATCCATGAACTCCATAAGTAATATTTTCCTCGATTGTCCCTGAGAATAATGATGGCTCCTGAGATACATAACCAATATTCTCATGATACCACCTCAAATCCAAATCTTTTAGGTTAACTCCATCGATATAAACACCTCCACCTTGCGCCTCATAGAACCTTTCAATAACGCTTACAAGCGATGTTTTTCCGCTCCCACTTGCGCCGACAACAGCCACTACGTCGCCTGGTTTGATGTTTAAAGACATATCTTTCAGCACCTTCACACCAGACTTCGTCGGATATTCAAATTCAACATGTCTCAGTTCGATATTTCCAGTGAATGGCTGGAGTTTCTTCCCAACGTTATTTCTGATTTTGGGTTTATAGTCAATGATGCTGAAGAGCTTCTCACAAGCTCCAATGGCCACGGATACCTTATCAAAGACATGAGCAATGGCTCCGATTGCACCGGAAAGCGTGATCGAATATATCATAAAACTCGAAAGCTCGCCCGGAGTGATTTCGTCTCTGAGGACGAGCTTGCCTCCGTACCAAACGATCCCAACGATTCCAGAAAACGACAACATTGAAACAAATCCCATAAACAGTCCTCTTACGCGAGATTTCTTCCTTCCGAGGAGATATGAAAAGTTCAATCGGCCGAGATAGAACGATTTTTCTTTCTCTTCTGTGGAGAAAGCTTTTACCACACGAATATTCCCAAATGCCTCAGCAGCAACGTTGTTCGTAGCGGCGATGGCATCCTGATATTGCTTTTGGATCCTCTGGTTGAATAACGCAAATATCGCAATTGAGCCTACCAGAGGAGGCACGGTACACAAAAGGACGACTGAAAGTTTCCATGACAGAGTGAAAAGAATGCCCAGTGAACCGACGAATGTGAGGATATTACGAGTGAAAATTGAAACGTTATCTGCTGTGGCGTTTTGAGCGACTGTGGTATCAGAGCCCAGTCGACTCAGAAGCTCTCCGGACTTTTGAGAATCGAAGAACTCGATATCTTTTTCAATGATAGCCTCGAATAGGTCCTGTCTGAGCTGTCTTATGACTCTTTCTCCTATGATACCGAAGAGGAAGGACCTGAGCAGAGTGAAAATCGAAGAAACAATGCAGATTGTGAGGATGAGCATAGTTATTTGATTCAAGGCGCCTTCGTCTTTTGCTTTAGTGATAATATCAATCATTTTGCCGCCGAAGTAAGGAATGGTCATTTGTCCAACAGCAGACAGTACAAGACAGATATTTGCCAAAATAAGCAACCTCCATTCTCGGAATGAATAACGGAGCAGGCGCTTGTATATCTTCAGGTTAAAGGACCGCTTTTGGTGTGAGTCTTTGCGGTTTTTCTCAGCAACTGAGATTCGGCTTTCGAAAAGACTGGCAGAACTGGATCCAGATTCAAGATCGGAAGTATCATGGCGAGAAATGCTTGGATAACTCTTGGAATTGTCAGAGTCTAAGCGAAGATATTTGTTTCCAAAGGAATTGGTGCTAGGAGAACTGGCGCTTGTTCGTAAGCTTTCAGTAAGTTCCGTTTCAAAGGAAGCGCTCATATTTGATAAAGTTTAAAATTTTTTCGACGAAATTTCTTTTTGTGTCAAAAGGGATTTAAATCGCTGTTTGTTATCTAAGGAATCACTCTAAGGGATTTAAGAGTGAGCTATGTGAATTTTGTTGAAACCCAGTCTTTGTGAATTCGAAATCTATAAAAACTAGCGATCTCTTGCGAGCATTTGGGAACGTTTAGGTTGTATGAAGAAATGGAATCAGTTATGGTGGTAAATTGATATCGTTGAGATTGAAAATTGAAAGTCTGATGTACACGCAGAGCTATTTACAAATCGCTCAATATAATCACAGTCAGTCACGCAAAGAGATGTGATGTTAATCAAGGAGATGCATAATCTCGCATGAAAATTTGACTTTATGAGAGAGTGGTAATAGCCTTTGAGGAATAAATTTTCGGCGTTCGAAATGGAAATTTGATAATAAATGTTTTTTTCCCTTTTATCCCAAAACTAATTGTTATTCAATATATTTGATGTCTAACTTCTTATGCTCATTAGCTAACTGAAAGTTTAGAGGGAATGATGCCTCTGAAGAAAGAGACGCAGAGAATAATTTCGGCTTGAATTGTTGCAACTGCTTGAGAGATTTTTTCGTGATAGCAAGGGATAAATTTCAAGGGCAGTCGTTATTTAAGGAATTCTTGGCGATTAATGTGCTGAGATGTGAAGGACCAATGATTCACTTCATGTAGTTTAAAAGTTTAGGTGACACGAAACACCTGTAATAGCAAATTCATATGAAGTCCAAGATAGGTGATAGAAGAATGCAGAATTGCCATTAAGAAGATCTTACAACTGAAATCGGGAAACAAAAAAACCAGAACATTTTATTCTGATTTTGATAGTACATGAGTGGCACCACATCTCTTTCCTGCATTCAAATCTTTTTCGCAGAGTGATTGCTACGCAATGAATATGTTTTGATTTTACAGGCATTTTCTGGTATACATCTGACATTAAAAGCAAAACTCATTCTTGGAAAGTTTTCAAAAGCCACTTTTCAAAAAAGAAAATTGAAAAAGCTTATCATTTGCTTTTTTATAATTTATCAGTCTACGTCTCTCAGAATCATTCCGTGCACCAGAGATTGTTATCTGAAGTTACAAGCTCTGTGAACAAAACGAGACTGATATCACTATCTAGGCGCTAATAAACTCGCTGTTAAATTGCAGAATAGGGTATTTTTAGGTACTTTTAATTCGAATCGCAGATCTTAAATTGACAAGGAAAATTCAAAAATTGAAAGTTTGTCTAATTAATTCAAAACACCCACAACAAAGGTGCATTCAATCTCACATAAATTATACCAAAAAAGCCCGTGAAGAATGAATAACTTTAAGGAACATTTCTATTCTTTACCATCATCATCTGTTGCAAGAATCATCATTACAATTTTCTAATGGCATCATCAATCAAGCTCTCTTAGAGCTGTTGATAACTGTTAATCATAGGTTCGTTTTTAGCATTGATAGAGGTTCAGTCATTTTCTTATTCAGTTAACTCACTTCCAAATGCCCTTAACTCTACGCTATAAAATCATCATTATCACATTCAAGCATTTTTCTCGGTGATCCTCATAGCTCCATTCATTCTCCTACAACAATATTACAAAGATCCATGCGGAGAGGCAACCAATAGCTTATTATTGAAACTTCGTGGGAGCTGATATTCTAAGCAAATCTATCTTTGAAATTATCATAATCATCTGAACTAAAGAAAAAATCATTCAACTTATTTTTTTCGAATCAGTGTTTTCCTGACCTTCTTTAGAAATAGTGGATAAAAAAAATTAATTTCAACGCGGAATAATTCGGGGACAGGAATTTAGATTACGATAGTCGGTTTCATTTGAACCCTTTAAAATTTAACCAAGGACAACTAACCCCCTTTAAACTGTATTTGAAAGCCACCATTTCTATACGTTTCAGATTCATAAATCTTTGTTGAGTCCAACTCTCTTGGAAACTTAAGTAGAGCAATTTATACCTCATAGAACTAAATGAAAAAGGGGGTTTATTACATCCATTTTCTCTGTACAGGTTGCCAGACCCTTTAGGTTGAGAGTTCATTAGATTCAAGATCGCAGCAGTAAATAACGCAAATTTTCATCTTTATTGGTAAGCCATGAAGTCAAAAAAATTTGGATGAGTCATGTGGGATTTTGAAAAAGTTCGATACTACCAGAATTAATAAAAATTAAGCTTCTGGAATTAGAAGTGATCAAATTCCTTCCGACTGTTTTGTTCCTTTGGTTTCCACGTTTAAATTAAATAATTGAGCACTTTAAACAGATTCAGCATGCAAGGTTCGAACCAAACTCCAGGTAAACGCCAACACCTCTACCACTTCTCCAGTCCTTTCCTTCTCCTTTGTTTTCACTCCTGCTGAACCCTAACCCTCAAATAGATTTCTCAAAGTCTCAAGTTTTTGACTCTACTTCCTTACTTAGAACACATCGTATGATGCCTCAAGTTTCACTTATGAGTAACTCTCACGTCTCTTCCTTTGACTAAATTCATCAGGCCGAAGAGCTTCGATAGAAGCGAATCTCGTGAAATTTGAAGAGCCAGAGCCAATCTTCAGGGATGCGCCGCTTTCTCAACCAAACCTACGGTCAGCTGAATCCTCATTCCGAATGACTAGTCCTTTAGAATCTTCGAACTCTCTGGCTTCTCACCTAAGCAACCTGTCAGCTGCGTTCCAAAAGAACGAATTCAATACTTCAAACACACAGCAAACATTTCAAACCAATCCACAGCAGCCTCTTTCGCTATTTAACAACCAAATGCAGGCTTATCCAAACAGCCAACAGCAAGGACTATTTAACAGCCAGGTCCAAACACAGTCTTTGATTCTGAATCGTCCAATGAACTCACTAGCGACTTCAATGGACGGGTTTAGCAGAGAATTTCCTCCTCGATTGCAGGGCAGCCTGGATTTTACCTCCACGCAGCCGCAGCAAATGAACCCAATAAACTTGTACAACAGGCAGCAGCAAAACCAAATGCAATATTTACAAAAGAACCAACTCAACCTTGGACTATCTGCCCAGAAGCCTATCATAACCCATGGCTTTCTCCCACGTGCGCAGGAACTGCCTTTAAATGCTAATCTAAACCAAATACGGCCAGTCAATCAGCTTATGATGTCAAAATCGCATTCAATTGTCCCGAACATTAACAATCAATACATCCCGCCACAGCTGGTCCAACAACAACAAAAGAATTTTTTGGCGCTGCATCAGCAGCATGAGCTACAAAAGAAGCACCTTTCATCAAAAGTCGACTTTATTGCTAAATTAGAAAGGAAGTTGGAAAAATCTCGTCAGAGAAAGGCATCGTTGAACAACAACAAACCGAAGAGTGAAGCAGAAAATTCAGCGGCGAGTCTCACCGATTCTATTGAAGGGATGATGCAAGAGCACTCCGAGATGGGCCAGCGGACAGATTCAGGGTTATCATTTCAAGACTTTAGGTCCGCTGTGAGCAATTACGAGAAGGAAGGCATTGATATAGAAGAACACTCAATCAAACACCTGGGAAAATTCAAGGAGGTTTCTTCTCTGAATTCCCTTGACGAGGAAATCACGACTACCGGAGTGAGCACCAAGCCGACCTTGCTCGCTGCTGGGGTCAGCATGAGTTTGAATAGTCAGATGGAAGGACTGACCCTACAAAGTGTCGATAGACCATTGAGGAAAGGTAAAATTTACTTTGATGACTATAATTAATGTCTTTTGTACTATAGACTCGTTATCGATGAGCCGTTCCTTGCCGGATATTGAGTCAGCGAGCCCAATAACAGGTATATTCGATTGTTTAGTCTTTTAAATGCTGAAATTTGTTTTAGAAGATGGAATGACGTCCCATAATTTGCAGATGATAGAGGAGAACGACGATGAGAACATCGAGTCTCCATGTAATCGCGCGGTACCAGGCACGTATACTCGAGAAGAGCGAATGGAGAGAATCTTACGCTACAAGAAGAAGATCATGAAATGGAGGATAGCCCATCCTCTCAATCGAAACTTCCTAGGGAGGAGTTTCGTCGCAGGGTATAAACCAAGAATCAAAGGGAAATTTGTTTCAAAAGAAGAGTATTTCAAGCATATTAATCAGCCTAAGTCAACCCAATCTTTCAATGGCATGCTGCCTCAGTCGTTTTCAATGCAAAATATATTCGGTACCAAGATGGAAGAGATGTAAGCTAGCCAAAGAGATCCCAGCTGTCTCTGACCCGACTGAAGCGACCTATAAAAAAAAAAGAAACTTAATTAAATAATAGCGTCTCTATTATTTTTTGAGAAGAAACATGTTATGATATTATCAGATAATTATGTGGTGACGTCAGACCTGAAGCAAGTAAAAAGGCTTTTGTTTACGATTTCCACTGAGACTGAGTAATTTTTTTAGAGTTCATATTTGCAATCATTGCAATCTTTGGTATTTTTTGTCCGATTTACATTTATTTTTTAAGGCTACCAGTAGTTATATACAGCGTTTAACAACAAAAATATGTCATACAAACACAATAATCGAATCGCATTAATCGGCTCCCCTCATAATAACATGCCCTCGCATTAACTTCAAATTCAATTTAAATAAATTTTTTAGTAAAATTTTCCAATACAAAGCAATGGTTAGTCAGGCCATTGGCTTTGGTTGACCCAGAATAGCATAAAATATAAAGACTCCCAAGGAGATTTGATTCTTAGAAGCATCGTAGTCAATTCAGTTATACATGTATATCTAACTTCAGTATGTGTATCAATACGAATAATGTCGATCAATACAGTTTTACATCAAATCCAGGTTATTTAGATAGTCATTCACTCCAGTAGAGGGTCTCAAATCTCTAATGAGAAATTAAAACAATATCTTTAAGGATTCATTCATCATTTACAACAACGCTTATAAATCCGATTGAAAAACTCACTTCTTTCTGCTCTTTATGAAAGGAATCAAGAACGTCCCTACGAGCAAGATTAAGAAAACGCGAGCCGCGGTATTATAGACACGCATGTTTAGCTCCATCCGGTGTTCTGGACTTAATATTTGGTATATAATCCCCCGCCCAACGATCTTCTCCATAATCTTTGAGTAAATTTTCTTAATAATGTCTCTGCCCCAGAAGAAAGCTCTGAATATCCAATCCTTAAATCGAACGACAATGCCCCACATCGAACCCCAGAATTTGCCTAAGCCTTCCGCGTTCATTTCTACTGCTCTGCTCATATCGCACAGACTATTCACTGTATACGACATGCTGTCTAAATATCTCATGGTATTATCAAAGAATGACCCATTCTGGCCCATGGGACCTCCCATCATCCCGAACCCTCTACCATAACTGCCATAACCACCACCATAACTACCTAAACCACCATACCCTCCATAGCTCCCTCCGTAACCCCCGTACCCTCCTCCGTACCCACTGTAGCCTCCTCCGTATCCACCGTAGCTCCCTCCATAGCTTCCACCGTAGCCGCTGTATCCAGTACCATAGCGACTTCCGTATGAGCTATAAGGATCTGAGAGTGAATTTGATCCGTAGCCAGTGTCACCGTAAGTATTGTTGTTGCTGCCGTAGCTCTGTAGATTGCTGGTTGTGCCGAATCCATCGTCGTTCATCTTTCTTTCAGAGTCGTTTGTGCCAGTAAGGTTTAATGGTTGACTCGTCGTGCTTGTTGTTCTGGAAATATCTTGTAAACTAATAGTTGCTATTGTATTCGTTGAAAATTATTAGCTTAAGTGAATGAGAAGAAAAAAATGCTTACGTCTGTCAGCAGTCCCTTGCTTTTCCCATGGTTTTGGTGGCATTTCTATTTTTCTTTCGTTGATGTCTCTTAGCGAATAACTCCGGAAATGTAATTTAATTTTTTTAATTAATTGTTCGCAGTTGATAGTGTTTTGAGCTTGACGAATTGATTACGACAATGACATACTTTTTACCAGGGGGAGGGCAAAAGTGAAAGGGATATGCTCAATTAGCAAAATTCCTTTTAGGACCTCTTCAGCCTTTGAAAACTGTGTATTTTTACTCTCTTTCATGTCAGCAGCGATCATCTGGACTCATCCGACTATTAATAGCCAGTGCGAAGACGAAAGGCATATCGACTGACTATATTCTGTATCAAAAATATTGCGTTTGAACTCCTAAGTAACTAAAGCAAGGCGGCATTTAAATCAACCTTCCATGTCCTATTGACCATAATTTTCTGAAAAAGATTTCGTTTAGGTCTCTTGATTTTCATAAAGTTCAGGCTCAGCATTTCTTCAACAGGATAAGAAGTCAATAGAATTGGTTCGTAAGCTAGAAGAACCTTGAGCTCTGATCACAAAGAAAAATTTCCAATATTTCTGATCTCTTATTCTTATTGCGTTTAATTTTACGACTAAATAGATCAGTCTGGCAATAATTTTGTCATTATGGCCACTGAGCATGATGTTCTGAAATAATCCTTCGAATCATCCAACCTCTCCACTCCAATACATTCCCAGGACCTTTAAATTGTATCAAATATGAGTCAACCTGACTAGTTGCTTGAAATGGCAGCCTAGAACTATAGAAAAAAAGATTCGGCTTGTAACGTAGAATTATTGCAGATAGATGGTCTGATGAATGGCATATGAAATAATTGAGCATTTGGGCAATCAGAGTGCCAAATCACTAACACATGAACTAAATACTAACTGTTTATTTATAAACTTTCTTATAGGTTTCAGCGAATTTCTCAGAAATATCCTTTGAAGTGTTTTTCGCGATGGTACCCTTCATCGAGGAAGACACACTCAACTTCATATCGGTCGCATTGCAGAAAGAAATTCTGAAAGTCTTAGGGTCGGTCGCATCTTGCTCGAACATCCAGTAGTTCATTTTAACATCACCTCTGGTCTTGCCCTTGATCGCACCCTTGTCAACTCGGGTAACTGACTTGGAGAGAATAATAGCATATTCATTGTCTTTCTTTGGAAGTCCGTATTTCTCAACGAGCTCAGGGTTCTTCTTGTTGTTCACATAGACTCTGTGAGTGACAACATCTCTGTTCTCGAATGGGAAAGGGAAGCCGATTTCGACGTAGATGACATCAGAGTTAGGGCTGACCTGTTCCAAGACTTCGATCTTCTTGATGTTATCTTGGAATTGCTTTCTCTTGTTGATGTCGATCTGGATGTCAGCAAGCTTTTCGACAGTGTAGTCTCCTTTGATGGTCCCTTCGGCCTTTATCTTTGCATATGAGGCAACATCTTTGATGTAGACCTTGCAGTTTTCCTCTGAAATACGAGATTAGCTATCATTGAAAGGAGAAAGTGAGATACGGTTCACTTTGTTCTCGTAGGTGCTGTAGTCTTCAGAAATGGCTGCGACAACGTCAGAGAAGTCAATACCTGAGGCTTCTACCATCTAAGATATGTGTTTTAGAAAGGTTTTTTTTTCTTATTTTGTATAAAATTAAAGAAAGATTCGCCTTAAATAGGCAAAGGTATAGGAGGTCAACCAACGAGAAATATCCAATTTCACTAATTTTCGAGTCAAAACTCCATAAGTTGCGAAAAAGGCGCTTCAATAACTTCAGAGTAGTTCGAAGTAGATAGGAGAGAATGGCGCGCTCTTCTCTTTTGAACTCCTGAGTTTTAAAGATGAATCTTTAACGAGTTCAGTAAAATAAAAAAAAACACGTTTTGGGATTTATTTTTAGCTCGGCTATCCTTTTTTGATTTGCTTTTTTTTTCATTGATAATTCTTTTTTCCCAATTTTCTGGGTTTGTATGTCGCTTTCTGCTGATTGCCATCAGGCTCTTCGCCTGCCTCTCTGCAGGTGAGCCATATCTTCTCTCAGCTATAGAATTTTTTATGGATTATTGTAGTTTGATGGCCATTGTTCAACATGTGAGCTTTATGTTATCTAATAAGCTTATTGACATTGAGTTACTCTTTAAAGCCATCTCTTTTCATTAATGTATCAAGGTATGCTAATTACTCAAATTGTCTACCGATTCTAAACGATGTTAGAACTTACATATACTGCTCTTTTGTTGTTTTTTTGTGTACAATCATAATTTCTAACTGATGTTTCCTCATAAACTAAAAACAAATACCGTCTTTCCTAGCTGAATAAATTGCTTGGTATGAATTTACGAAAAAATCATCCAAAAAATGGTTCCTCCCATTGAACCTGTCTTGATGATTACCTCTCTAAGCATCAGTATCAACTCCTGCAAGAGATGTCATATACTCTTAATCAATGGAAAGAACGAAGACCTTCCCGATGTTGAAACTATTTTATTTCATTGGTTCTTCGACTCTCACAATATAATAGCTTCCCAGAGCAATTACTTTCGAAATCCGAAGGACAGAAGCGAGTCTTGGAAAATTTCTATGCCTTCATTTCAGGATTCTCCAGGAAAAAATTTATAAATAGAACCGGGGCTAAATACAGCATCCTCATAAGAAAATCCAATAAAAATTATTTTATAATCAATTCATCAAGCCACCTATGTTTCCGCCTACAAAGATATGATTGAAATTGTCGATAAGCAGATGAAAAGATATTAGCAAGAAAGAGAAACGCACATTTCTGGAAGAGAAACGCACATTTATGGAATACAAACTCGCTTATTATTATATTGAGAAATGATATTGCTTCCATAATGATGAATGATATTGTTCATGAAAACAATCGAATCATCAACAAAAGAATTGGGCAAAAAAGCTTTCCTTTTGAAATAGCAACTCGTTCATGTGCAATGAAAAGAAGCTCCATTCTGTTCATAATAATAAAATGATTTTATCCTTCTCTCTCAGTTAAATTAGCTTCGAATGGCTCGAAACAGACCAAAAACGATTTATGCTTAGTGCATCCTAGTTTCAAGTAGAAGTTTCTTGATGTTCTGCAATGTGAGGATATTACATAACCAAACTTACAAGAGCTGAATCCAGAAATTAATCGTGGGTTCAATCTAGTGCTGCGATAAATTTCATCAAACCAAACTGTTTACGAATGTCTTCGACGACGAAGTAAACGATCCTTTTTCCTTGAAGCTGACTCATCGCTTTAATACTTGTTTTGCGTTTGAGTCCAATTAAAATTTATTACGAACGGAATACTCCGCTGCATTATGGAGGAGCTTTACGAACTACTTAATGACCGATTCCAAGCGCTCAAAGCCATATCCGACAAATTTCAGGAAGCCGCAAACTCTCCGAAGGCTGGGCTACGAAACGCACTCGGCGATACCCAACTTCAAAAGCTCTCTGAGTTTCTCCAACAACGCAGAAGGGCCGAAAAGACCAGAGTTATGAAAGAAAATAACTACCTCGAAGTGATCTATAGCCTCAAGTACTTTGATACCGATCAATGCATGTAGACTCTACTCTTCTTACTCGCAAAATAGTCATAATAAATCACTTTCTTAGTCGGTTTCAGCAGAATTCCTACATTGCGATGCGTACTATCTACCCTGATTACGTGTTTGATAAATACGCGCCGACGGGAGAGATCAAAGACATATCCAAGCTCTATTTGAAGTTCTTCTATTATACCGGAATGGACAATAAAGCTGCAGATCTCAAGAAAAACTACTCCTTAAACAAATATTTAATGGTAATGCTTTTCGAATCCTCCAGCGCGGCTAATCATTCTCTCAACAGTACCCGATCATCTCCCTGCTAGCAAAATGGCTATGTGAAATCACAAGAAAGCACTATCAAGATACAATCCTAGCAAAATCTCATGAGTTCATGACTCTATTGGGCCAGATTCAAAACCTTCCACTCGGATTAAAGAAAAAACTTGCAGATATGCCAAAACTTGAGACGCCCTCAACAACTCAGCCCACTGAAAACACTGAAAGAGATAAGTCTGATTATCCAGCGTACACAGAGCCAAATAAGGCGACAATAAAAGCGCCATTATCGACGCGTGTATATTCAATGCAGCGAGTGAACGATGTCGGTCTTGAACAACGTCTTCAAACTGAAGGCAACGGCACTCAGCTTCAAAAATCTCGGGACAACACAGATAGCAGGCACCCAGCGCTCAACGAACTGCTTAACCTTCGCAGTATCTCCTCCTTTCTAAAGAAAAATATAAATTCTTCTCAAGATCTGAACGCAAATCCAGAGTTCCGATTAAATATGGCTGCGACGAAAATACCAGGGCAGAAGCTGACTCCCAGAATCATCCATGCCGCTTCAATGAAAAATTTGACAATCGGAGCATCCACAACGACAACAAACGCAGGCAGTCTCCAAAACAGACCGAAGCTCACCGTGAAAATCATCGCTCCTCTAAAATCTGCGACTCCTTATGATGTTTTAGAGGACTTGGACCATAACTCGCTCATAGGAAATGTAGAGTTGCCTGCTCGGCCTCATACCGCTCAGAGGCTACTGAACATCATTGAGATTGATCTTGAGAAAAAGCGAGAGCATGTTTGTACTGTTTTCAAAAGTCTTCTCGCAAAGAACGCTGATATCGAAAAAAAGATTCACAATTTCCGACTGAATGCAGAAATGAAACAAAAAATTACTTATGATCCTTCCAATCTCCCAAGAAAAGGTGAGATGTACCTTGAGAGTCTAAAGCCTCAGGATCTCTTGAAGAATGTTTCTCGGTTCATAGCTGAAGCTGCTAGACCAAGGGATTCCAGACAGAAAAAATTAAGATCGAGTCTGAACTTTAGTAAACCCTCACTTGAACTCTCATCTAAGCCTTCGTTTGAACTCCCATCGAACCCTGAACCGACTGATGAAGCGAGTCCATCAAAGACAGCAATCAAAAAGGAGCGACCATCTGCTATATTAAACAACTTACCGATTTCATTTTATAATTTCACAACGGAAAAAGTGTTCTCTGGTGCCCCGATAACCAGAAAAAGTCAAAAATCTCCTGCAAAGGAGGTTATCATTACTACTAAAAGAGAAAAAAGTTTTGAAAGACTTGCCTCGAGCACACAGAATTTGAGGTCGAGCGTAAACTACGAGAATTTCAAGACTTCGCAAGTGGGTAGCACGATCAGCACGGTTATGGAACCTAGCATTGAACAGAGCGTTTACCTTAAGAAAAAGAGGAGACTGATAAATGCGAGTATCAATTCGGGAATACAGGTCCATAGACCTCCAACTAGTTCTGAAAGAATATTAAAAACACAGGGAATTTACGAGGGGTTTAGATGGGAGCAGCTGAGCGAGTTTGAACAGACAAATTTTGTGAGGAGCAGCAGCAGCAAAGCTAACGTCCGGAAATTCCCCCGGGCATCTTCTGCGAAGCAGCTACTACAGGTTGGCGGTGTCACACAAGAAATTTTGTGAGAGAAGGAAAGTTTGATTAGTGAAAGCGGACTTTATCTAAAAGATTTGTTTTTTAAAAATGTATCACCACAAAAAATGTTAAGTTATGTATGTATATATTATGAGAGATAAATGAATATATATGAGTTGTAATAAGGATCTGTTAAAACTCAACTAATTAGATGTTGTCATATTAAGTCTTCTCGCCGACAGCTGAATTCTCTGAAAAAGATAGAAAGAAGAAGAGGGCGAAACGAACTAAAACCGATCCCTGTTTCTTCCGAAGTAGAAGAACTAGTTTGAAATTCTATCGCGGATAGTTAATTTCAAAATTGTGCTTTGTAATTACTCTGAAAAAATAGAAATTGCAAAACTCGTGTTATTTAGAACTAACTTTCAAGCCTTCAGCTCTTCAGATTCCTTTGATTTTAATATTTTTTGATTTACATTCCAAAACTAAGGATGATAGCCCCTATATCAAAATTTTTGAAGGAAGAGTTAATGAAGTATATAATAATCACTACTAAACTCTCAAGACGAAACTACCACAGCTATATTTCCTGTCGATTTACAACCGACAACAATACCTTTATTATCTCCTAAAGTCTCTACAGCAGCTATGCTTTTGATTCCTTCTTCACCAGCCAGATCGACCGGCGACAAGACTTTCCCGCTTTGTAAATTCGTTTTTTGCACTCTCATGCCAGTATTTGCCAAATACAATACTTGAGTCTCGAAATTTGCGACAGCACAGCAAAAAATATTCTTCGAGGCATGCTTTGTCGTTATCATCGCCTCCAATGGCTTTTTCTTCTGCACTCCAGATATATCCCAGATTTTCACACACCCATCAGCATAGACACCCACTAGCTGAGTAATCGGAGCGAAATAGTTCAAGCTCACAAATCCAGAGGTCCCTTGACCAGTTAATTGTCCGATGATAATCCTCTCGTTCAAATCATAAAGGAAAACCTTGCCTGTCAACCCATCGCCTATTGCCAACCAGTCCTTTAACTGCACGTACTTCACCATCATAGTTAGTATAGAGTCAGATAAGCGAATCGCTGGCAATTCTTTATTTTTTTCGATGTTCCATACCTTCACAGTCCCGAACTTTCCACAAGTAAAGAGTCTCTTGTTCGTTTGGTCGTAATCCACGCTTAGCACACTACCTTCGTGTTTGATTGTTAACAAATTATCCAGCGACTCCGTTTTAAAAACTTTCACAAAAGTGTCTTTTGAATAAGTGAATACGTAGCTATCCCTCGCGAGAATACCATTGATTTGGTATGCATGACAGCTCGCAGTTTTCAGTATCTCCGCCATTCCACGGATATCCATCGTTGCGATGATACGATTTTGATGGAGATCCGTCTTTCCGAGACCTCCTAAAACAATCGCGCCTGTTTGAGGACACTGCGTGATAACTTCCACAGATTTCATTGGAGTTGCGTGCACCTTAACAAAATAGGTTGGGTTTTCATCCCTTTCATCATACTCAGTATTCTTAATCCCTCTATTGTCACTCGTATTCATCAAAGTTGGGAGATCAAAGCTCTTATTTTGCGGATCCACTTTCCCTCCAGGCGAGTGTCCGTGGGCTCTCACAAACGAGGTATTTGTTGGCGGCGTAGGATTATGATGGAAGCGCGGTACACGTGGTTCAGAATAGCCTAGGATCACTGGAGTAACAGATTTGATGGGAGAGGTATCCGTTGTTCTGGTATATCGGCCTTTTGGGACCGCGAAATTGCCGTTGTGAGAGTCTCGCGCCCCTAAACCCTCAAGTTTCTCTGGTAAATCGAGGCTGCTGACAATCGATTCCAATTGTGCTCTAATTTTCTCTAATTGAATCGTAAAAGTTGAACAAATTTCATCTGCCAGTTCCCCGAAATTTTTCGCGTTCAATAGATGTGAGGGGCTAGTAGTGCCGATGTATTTCGATTGTTGCTGACGTATGTAGTATTCTCCGAGATTCGCGATGTTGTCCTTAGGCCTGAAAGGATTGATTTTCCCTTCAGTTTGTGTAGAAAAACAATGCGAGTAAGCTGTTTGCAAGACATTTTGAAGGCGCTTGTGTAAGTTTTGCGAGTATGTATCAAAGGCATCGAATGCTTTTCTGAGAAGAGCTAAGCCTCTTTCAAGTTGAGCGCTTGATCGCTTGTCTTCGGTGTTGGTGCTTCTGATATGGCTATGAAATAGGGAATTGAATCATTGGGAAGTAGGATAAAAAGAGAGTTACTCTTCGATTGTGATCACATGCTTGAGGAGGAATTCTGGAAATTCTTGGTAACAGTTTTGGCAAAGCAACTGAGATGGCAGTGTGGCATTCTTGAAAATAAACTTTGCAGGTTTAAAATGCTTTTGGCAGTAGTAGTCCTTGCTCTCGGTTGGCAGGCTCCCAGGTCTTTGTGGTCTTTGCTTCATTTTTTATTTTTTATTGAGTTATCGGACGGTTTTTTTATGAGATTGTTGATACTCATTCGACTGAGCTTTTAATTATAAGGAAGCCTAAGATCGAACCCACGATATTAAGCAATGGAAAATCAGCTAGCAACAAAACTTATAGAAATCATTATACATTACAAACTCTTTTCTTCTGAGAGCTGACCCTGATCCTTTTCAATTAGAATGGACATTAGTTCCCAAGAATAACCGTTAAATAACTCAAATAATTCCTGAAACAAGTTGTATCCATTTAGCAAGAGCCATAAATCTATTTGAATTTTTTTTTTCTTCTATACCTGCAGTGTGACACCCATTAACAAATTTCCTTCATTCTGATAATTAAACTCAGCAATGCAGCTCCAATTTTTAATTTTAACTGAGGAATTCACGATCCATGTCAGCCTGATAACTAATATTGATATCAAATCAAATCTTAATGATTATATCTGCTCATGCAAGCTCTACTCTCTCAATTTAATCACTGAAGAATTTCGCTGAGAATTTAACCAGTATTAGTAGTTTTCCAAGATAGAAAAACTTGATCATTAATGACGCACCTCAAACTAAGCAAAGAAAAAAAACCAGCGGCAACAAAGCATTAATGAATCTTTCATTATCTAACAATGAATTTACAAATTGTTAATCGTGATGCTTTCAATAACAAAATTTTGAATAGTCATCATCGTATTTTTTTCAAACATACCAAAAAGTTTTATTTAAACCTTATCGCTCCCTCGGGCAAGACAATCACCCGCTTTCGGGTTGTTAAGAAGTATCAATCAACCCAGGTTCCCATAGCCATTGCTGCAGAGACACTACCTAAGGACTAGAATTCATTTGAACTCTTCGTAAGCCTCTTCTTTATTTTAGTAATACTGATTGGCTTCACTTCAACGCCATCCATTCCTGCTCTTAGACAAGCCTCGTGGATTTCAAAATTATCGTAAGCCGTGCATCCAATGATCGAAATGGGAGGAATGATCTTTTCTGCCATCATTTCCTTCAGCTTCATTGTTGCTTGGCAGCCATCCATCACAGGCATATTAAAGTCCATCATTATCAATTTCAATCCGCCTGCTTTCCCAATACAATTCGCCTTATGTTCCTCACAGATCTTAGTTGCTACATCAATTGCCTCTAGCCCATTATAGGCTTCAGCAATCGGCTCGCCGTGCTTTGTAAATATCGTTTTCACGGAATAAATATTGAAAGGATCATCATCCACGACTAAGATCCTGGGACAATCGCATTTTGTTACAGCTAAATAATCAAAGGAGAACAACCCAAACTTCGGAAAGTTAAAATTCTCGTCAAAAATTTTGTCTTTGATATCGAACAGGTTCTCTTTCTGTGGAGAGAGCTGTGGACCCGTGAATGCTCCCCTAAACTTTCCAAGCCCCGGACTAGAGTGGTTATTCACCGCTGAACTCGATTCATTCGGAGTTTTCAATTTTTCCATGTCAAAGAGATAGGACTTTGCATTATTAATATCCAGCGCGATCCTTCCATCGTTCTCCAGTGATCCTATTGAGGATCGGTCAGAAAATACAACACGCTCCCGGATATCAACGTCATTTAAACTCGACCCCATCATCGGAGCCTGATTTTTCAAAATAAATGAAACTTTTGTGCCTTGTTGCGGTTGAGATTCAAAAACAAGCTCATTTCCGAACGTTTTAGCAAGTTCGTTGGCAAGGGTTAGTCCAAGGCAAGCTCCAGTCGAGTTTCTGCTCACTTTATTTTCAAAATCACCATATCTGAGGATATTTCTTAGGTCTTGGAGTTGTTTCTCTGTCATGCCTGTCCCAGTGTCTTCAACGCTAAACACAGTGCCTTGGTAACTCAGATAGGTGGCTGGCTGCGAGAGTTGAGCTCTTTCAGACACATCGAGGTCCTCGCTTCTACGCCGCTCGGATTCTGCAAAGAGAGCAGAGACTCGTAGGCGAACAGTTCCCTGAAATGTGAATTTCACCGCGTTTTCTAATAAGCAGATAAGGACCCGTCCTAGTCTTTTTTTATCTGATAATATGCTAAAAGGGACGTCTTGGTCAATTTCCAGCTGCAGCTCAACGTTTTTCTTCTTTTCAACCTCGAAACTGATAATTGCCAAGATATCTTTGAGAAATTTGCGCAGATTAAACGATTTGCAAGTCAGATTAATCGATGCATTCTGCGAGATCAATGAATAGTCACCCATGCTGTGAATCATCAATAAAAGGCGTTTCAAATTCAAAATCACTGGTTTTAGATACCTCTCCTTGACATCAGTCGGAATTGATGGGTCCTTCTGCATTTCATTGAGCAACATTGTGCTACCGTTCATCGGTGTTCTGAACTCATGGGATAATGAGCTTAATAAGAAACTTTTGTAGTGGCTATGATCCATAAGTTTTGTCATTTTATCACGATAGGAAGTGTCGTTGAAACTGCAAGAAATGCACGGATGTCCATTGAACATCGTATAAGACAGAGAGATTTCAAGAGAAATCTTCTCTTCCAGCGTGCCGTCCAAAAAAATGTATTCAGACTCTTTGCTTTCATCGTAAATATTGATAAATGCGTCTTTAGGAGGCTCCTTCATGTTTTTTTGCAAGAATTCCCAGAGGTTCAAACTCTCAACTTCTTTTAATGCAGGAGGAAATTTCACTTTGCTTTGGGTAGGCTTCCTGCAGCCGTTGACGTTGTCTTCGCAGGAATTTAGTCTGCTTTTGGTAGTATTATCACGGTAATGCCTTATCTTTATCCTACTAAAAATGGGCTCGCAACACTCAGCATGAACTCTACTGGGTGATTCCTCGGTTGAGCTGGTTGCAACCATGTTTTTAAAACAGATATTGCTGAACAAAAAATGATTCTTCAAGTCGATTATCGCGACTCCTACGGGAAGTCGGTCAATCATGTGTTTCCAAACGACTTCTTTCCCAAAAAGCTGGGTAATTTCTTTAAAGCTCTCAGTTTCGTTTGAATGAGTCAAATAAGAGAAGAAAAACACACCGACTATTGCCATTGCATTGAAGAGCGCTGGTTCAACAATATTAGTCGAATCCCATCCCCAATGACCCACTGATGCAATGCTGATAGCGTAAGTAACGCATATTGTTAGTCCCCGGACCCACCACGCATCGATGATCAAAAAAATTGATATTACACTGCAAGTACAGCGAATATACTCCCGAAGAGCGAGTTCGAGCTGCTCGGATGGGGTTAGATCCTCGCGATAGAAGTGCAGGATGAAGAAATATACAAGTATAGCCAGAATTGCACAAAAAATCGTAAGATCCAGCAAAAGTCGCCAATGTTTGAGATTTCTCCTCCGAAGTAGTATAACGAATGCGAAGAAGATTACACCAGCGATGACCACGATGACTGGCACGAGTATCTGCTGGAGAACCGTGTACAAGTTATGTAAAGCGAACCCACATATTGTTTGTATTGTATGCATCATTGCGTAAATCGCAACAAAGGCTATCAGTTTCCGGCGGTTTCGTGTTAGCTGAGAGAACTTAAACTGGTCGTATAGAGTCCCGTGAGTCTTGATGGTCTCCCAAGAGGAAGAAAAGGAATTTTTGTCTTCCATCTGTCAGAGGTACCCTCCCTATATTTATTTGGATGGAGATATGCAGATTAAAATATTTTTTCGAGTTAATGGACCAAAAACCCAATTGCAAGGCTTTTTGAATTAATTGAATTATACTCCTACCTTTTAATTACTCTGTAGAAGCTTTCCTTCAATAATTCTTGGGATCGGTGTTCCAAAAAGCTTCAATATGAAAACAAAAAATTTTAAGTAAAAGAAATATAGCTAACGCTAACTTAATTACTTCGTGTTATATCATCTGCAATGGATAAGATCCCTAGCACACCAAGACTTTTCAAGGAGAATCGGAAATAGTCACGATTGGAAGTAAAAGGCCATTGAAGTGATTCCAAGGTAAGCATTGATTATTAATAAAAAAACACTTCTCAGTGTTCTAGAGTAAGTTAAAACTGAGGGTTTTTGCTGAAGATTCGGGAAAATAAAATCTATAAGATAGTTAGATTTTTGCTCAGGGGAGACATCTTTAGACAGGATTTACTTCATAACGCGTGAAACTCTAAGGGGTTTACCTATACTAAGTTAATACGTATGAAAAAACTCAACGTTTCTCATTGAAATAGCCATTTCTTCGAAATTATGAGCCAAAAAACCATGGAATTAAATCAAAAAATGTGACAAACAGATTTTGGGTTTGTTTATCAAATTCATTTACTTTGCCAAGGAGATCAGCCTATTTTCATAATGCAATAGGAGATGTTTGCTCTTTAACTCGCAAGAAATCATTCGGACAAAACCAACTGCATAAAATTTATCTAAACAATGTACTCCCGGTCTCATTAAAGTGGATATAAATTTAATGCGAAGGTGTAGATTTAGTTGTTTATAAATGGGTTCAGATTTAACTGGGGTTTCGAGTCAAATAAAAATATTCGGGATATCAATCGTAGCTTTTGCTACCTTTGAGGAGTTTTCCTTTCTCATTTTGGAATCTTATAAAATTATTTCTGTGAAACGATTCTATCGTCTCGAAAATTCTGCTTTGAGCTTTGCTTTTTAACAGGATTGTGAGATTTCTTTTATATTTCGTGAATCCATCGCTTAGAAAGGGGACTTTCAAGTGTCACAGGCTATAATCCATTACTTTTAGTCAGCAATGGGTTATGGTTAATAAGTAAACTCAACGTAGCAAAAATAGTAAAGAAACTTCACAAAACAACGAAAAGACTTGTCGTTATTATTAATATTAGCGACTTCTCAACACCATTAACATGCTAAAAGCAGTATAATCAGTTGGATTTGAGACTAACTATAGAAAATTTGATATCAATTCATCGCATTATCAGGCTTTGATTTTCTCTTTAAATTCTGCAGGTTAGCAAACAAATTTTTGTCTCTTTTGGCGTCATGCTCTTGCATTTTATAAGGCGTGAGAAGCTTATTATAGGACAAGCTTGAAAAACTTTTATTTGCTAAATAACAGAGTTAAATTTTTACAAAGTAAGTTAATTTACTTCTGGAATGACCCATCGCTTTCGAACTCTGCGGTTTAGCGTCATTCGGCTTGTTTACTTTACTCTGATTGACAGCCTGTACCTGTCGAGAGATATCTGGGTTACTTCCCTTGGGACTCCTCACGAAAAAGTCAATTGCAGTTGATTTATCCGGAGACGCGACCTTCTTCTTAAGACCCGCATTTTTTTGTTCTGTCGGAGACTGCAAATTGAGATTTCCAATAGAATACCTTTGCTGAATCAAATCGAAGAGCTTTTGTTGAGCCCCCTTCGTCGTTGCTGGGTATTTCTGATTGTTGGAATCGAGTGACGTCAGCAGATCTTCGGTTTGGATCGCCAAATGATCTGAATTTTGGGACAATTTCGTGGGTTGGCTTCCTTTTCTATCAAGTATCGTGCTTCCAGACGCTTTTCGGTTCGGAGTCGCTTTGAATGATTTTGTTTCCGTGCTGCTAGCGGTAGTTCGGCTCTTGGACGTCGAGCTCGAAGTTGGCGTGAAGAAAGGAGGGTGGCCCTGATGCTCGAAGATTTTTCTTTGCTGGCTGTCTGTTTTCAGGAATGAGGTAATTTCCGTTTCAATATGGTCAAAATCAGTTATTATTCTCATCAGGAGCATGATTGCCTCCTCAATGTCGATGGTCTCGTTTGACTGTTTCATCACGATTAAATTCTCGGTCTGCTGACGCCCTTCTCTCAAATACACAGATACTCGCTCAAACATATTTGCTTGAGCTTCCTGACTGACTCGGAGGTAGATCTGGAGGTTTTTCTCCATCGCATCAACCAGTGCGTCAGTCGTTTGCTTATCTTGCCCTTTATGAGGCGAGTGGGTCCGAACATGCTGGTAGATGGTCTTATTGAGCTCCTTTAAGTCGTTTATCTCGCGGCTGAGTATTTCGATCCCTTCTTGGCTCTCTTCACGCGACCTCATGTTTTTATTTCCTGGAGGCGCATACGCCAGCTGAGCTTCTAAAAACTTCACTCTTTGCTGAAGGAGCTCGATGGTGTTAGTCTCTTTCGTTTTGCGGTCTTGTATCTCAGCGAAATCTTTCGAAAGCTTTTCGCATTTTTCTAATCCTTTGCTGATTTCAGCTTCCTCTGTGCTAAGGGATTTGTCTTTTTTAGGATTTAAGTCCTTGAGCTCTGGGAACATCTTTTTGAAAGTGTGGCACACTTTCTGAACCAGTGCTTTCAAGTGCTCGGTTTCTTGAGTTTGTTCGTGAATATACTGCTTTTGCACCGCAAGTCCTTCCTTCAAACCCTTCTTCTGCTGGTTCAAGTTGTTTATTTCAGCAACTAACTCCTCTATTTTCTCATGCAACCCTTCGATGTCGTTGTCAGCTGAGGTTGCGTGTTTCGTAACCTTTTTGAAGTTGAGATTCGGAATACCGTTTGTTACACCTTGGTTTTGATTGTTCTGAGGCAACTGTTGCTGTCCGTTGCCTCCCGCCTCGCTCTCGGTGAGAGAGTAATCATCATCGCCTTGTTTTATTTTATTCAACTCGAGTTTTTTTATGACCGGCTTTCCCGGCGATGCGACATTTGTTGGCAAGTTTTCTTCTTCACTTGCTTTCGTCTGTTGACTCTTTGGTAATTCGGTTTTGCTCGTCTGTTTCTGAGGTTTTTCCTCTGTTCTTTTCGAGGCGTCGCTGGGAACCTGACTATTAAGAACATTTTCACTAAAGTCATAAGTGGCAAGCAATTTGTCTAATTCATCCTGTCTAGTCTCGATCAGTAGCTCTAGTTGCTCCATCTTCTGGTTGATGTACTCCTTCTCCTCGATAATCGCCTCTAAGTTCTGTTTTGCGTTGCTCAAGCTTCTTTCAATAGTTTGAGAGATGCCTTTCGTAGTTTTTTCAGAGTTTTTCGTCGAGGTTGAACCTGAACCTTGCTGCTCCTCGCTTTTCTCGCTTTTCATTTGAGCGTCAATAATTTTCAGCAGTTTTGCTATTTCGTCTTCAATGGTGAGCTGCTCAGCGTCAAGTTTATCTCTTTGGTGCTTCAGTTTTAAATAATTCTCATTTGCAAGGTAGAGCTCTTGATTTATTGCCACTAACGCATATTGAGGAGACTCGTATTCAATTTCAGCGTCTTCGTCGTCGTAGCCGAGATCGTCTTCATGGAATCTGCTTTGGAGGATTTGCAGTGCTACTAACCATGTCTGTCGTTGCTGTTCGGTTTTTGCAAAAAGACACACCTTATGTTTTCCAGAAATAAACGAAAATCTATTGCGAAAATTAAGACAATGCCAGCAATCTGCATTTACCCTAGGTCTCCTACCGGTTCCAGCATGTTCATGGATTCGATAGAATATCTCCCTTTAGCGTTTTCGTGCTGGTCAGAGTCCTTGAAGGATAAAAATTTGAATTCGCAATCAAAATGACGAATGCACTTACAGCCTCGGTTTTGTAGTAAGCTAGAAAAGTTCCTTGGCCTTCGATTTTGAAAAACCTGCAAAGTATGAAGGGTTATTCAAAGTTGAATAGGTTTTGGCTACCATTGCTGTCTTGAGCGATTGTCATCCTCTTTTAAAAGATAAGATTTGAGATTGAAAAGCTAGGGACGGTGTTTAAGGCTGGGGTAAGGAATGGAAAGGATATACTTCTTCCAAGGCTTCCTGGTGATTCGAAGAGTCGGAGATCATAGGTAATATTGACTACGTTAATTTATTTGTGCTGAAAAAACAAATAATTTTAAGCATATAGGTTTTAACAATAATGAGTTGCTAATTACAAAGAACTTTGGTAATTACTGATAGTCGTTTTTGGAGGAGGAAAGCAACAAGCTAATGGACTTTTTGCATATAAGATGAAGTGTGCCAACCTTCAATGCAAAAAAAAGATCTTCGATCGAAATTTTCAAGGCAAACAGCATGCTGTTTTGGTAAGTTTAGAGGAAGAAGCGCTTTGCAGTGGTGAACACTGAAGGTTAATGTTGAGTGATAAGTAAAGGACAAAGTTTTACAGTGAGAGAGGCTTAATAAAATTATAAGAACCCTGCAAAGCGGTTGTATTAATTTTAATAATCATGTTTTGATTCCAATTAAAAATAAAAGAATGATGAAAAACCTTGGTAATCATATCATAAATAAATCTAACTATGCAGCGAAAGTGTAGATGTTGATCCTCTAAAATCAAATCAAAGATCACGATCATTCCCCGCTGGAACGGCTAATAGGAGGCAGTCACTCGCAGTTTTGTATTGGATCGGCGATCTCGAAAGGATGCTATGGTCACAGGATTTTTCTAAGGTTTCCTAGTTTCAAGTAGGAAATGAGAACATTCACAACTGAAGAGGGGCAATACAGGAATGGCGGTCCCGATATCAATGGTAGAGAAAATAGAAATATCGATATCAACAATCAACAACCGTTAAATTTTAATTGACTCAAAAAGCACTAATTTCGAGCTGGCCTGAGAGGAATTGCTTCGAATTCCGATAGAACTAGGATCCTATACCTGAGGTGTTACTATTGCAGAGTTTCGCCTTCCACCACAAATTAGTGAAGATATTTCTCATCTCTCTTCACTTCAGACTTATCAACAAACTTACAATAATCCGATGGAAACTTGATTATCAAAAGTAGAATAACTTAGACTACATGTCCCAACTACGAAGAATATTAGCCGGAGAACAAGACAGACGAATTCAACAAGGAGATGCGTTTTTAAACGGTACTTACGCAAAAAATGAATTACAAAGAAATGTCTATGCTCTAAATAAATAATTGAACTTTTGTGTTGAATTCTGCTGTGTCGAAGTTACTGCAGGATACTCGAATTAACAAATGAAAAGAAAGCTGCAGATTGTGAGGGTAAAACAATAGGATTATTCAATGCATTAATCAATATAGAAAAATTTTGAGACCTTAAAAAGTTTCTGTGAAACTACATACAAATGCATAGAAATAAGTATAAGTGCCGAAATTTAAAACAGAAACTAAAACAGAGGCTCATCTTTCAAGTCGTTAGCCTGGCGCTTTCTCTTCATTATATCAACCCAATAGTATTTGTAGAAATCTTTCTCTTTAATCGAATCGACATTCGCGAGTTTCACCTCCTTACTAATTACCGATATTAACATAAGATACAGAGCTCTAATCCATTGTATTTACTTTATTCTGTCGAATTTTGAAGCCATCTTCTCATTGTATCTTTTTATCAGTTTCTTCACTCCCAAGAGATCCGAATAGAGATCCTTTGACTCATTAAAACTCTTTTTAATGCTAATCGTATCAGCCAATCTGTAATTCTCTTCGAGCTCTTGGCCAGTTGGAGGATTCGCCTATAAACAGCGTATATTAACAGGAGGGAAAAAAATTTTCATTGGCTTACTCTTTTAGGGTTGGTTCTCTCGCGCTGTAACTTGTATAGCATTAAATCATATGATTTCTTTAGAGAGTCAGGTCTGATAACGTATACCTCGTTATTTTCTAAATGAAGCCATCGATCTAGCGAAGCATGAGTATGAGAATCAGACTGAACAGCTATATACCTTGCTCTCCAGAAGTTCCAGGAACCGCTGGATTTTTTGTAGTAACAGGCTGCATAGTAGAAGGCGTCGCAGACATCTGCACACTTGGCATTGGTTTCTTCATATAATCAGTAGGCACTGGCTTTGTATTAGGAGTGGGCATTGGGTACTGCTTAACAGGCGGCTTTTGTGTCTGCTGCGGAGGTTGAAGCTGCTGTGGTTGAGGCTGTGGTTGCATTTGCGGTGGTTTTTGGAGCGAAGGATTCGGCATTTGAGAAGACATCTGCGCATGTTGAGGCGGCATCGTTTGAGGTCTCTGGTATTTGTCGTATTGTGTAGGAGGCGCATTGGAAAGAGAGTGGTGATGACCTGAGGGACGAGATGGACCAGATGGCTGGCCATGCATCATTTGAGGGTGGGACATTCCACCTGAATGTGGAGGCATACCGTGAGATCCTGTTGGAATTTGCATTTTAGAGTGCTGAGGCTGTTGCATCCCTGACATCGACATCTCAGGCATCTTCATGCTTTGGGGATGCTGGTGCGGATGGGAATAATGTGACCCTCCTGGCTGTTGACCCATTGGAGCTCGCTGAGTATGAGGTGGATATTGAGAGGGACCGCCTTGTTGAGTGGGAGTTTGGTATAATGGAGAACGAGTTGGTTGCTGTTGCTGGTAGGGCATTTGAGGCTGGCTGTACCCTTTGCCGTATTGATCGTAACCTTGCGGAATCATTTAATTTTTGGAGGTAATTGCAAATATCAGAAAAAAGCTATCGTTTAAAAGTTTGCTACTTTATTTCCTTTAGTAATTTGCAAAGTTCTAACTTTTAAAGGACGATTTTATTCGCAACTTTACCTCCAACCTAAATTTGAATTTTTTCTTTCCATATCGTTTAGCGCTGCACTAGAGATATGTTAAATCACCACAAACACAATATCGCTCCATTGAATACCCCAACTAGTTTATATTGTTCATTTGAGATAATTAGCTGATGCGAAACATTGCTTATCGCTAGAGGACTGGAAAATTTAAGTAATGAACCTCTGGACTGTCTGGAAGATATACGATGGATGCGTTTGCTCAAGAAGAAAATTTGAATGAGGGTTTACAGCTGCTATTCTCAGAAATATACTCAATATAAATTATAATAGTAGTTAATTAAATTCAGGGATAAAAATGGCGGTTGTCAACATTGCAGTCTCTGAATTAATCGAGAAATTAAACGCCAAGAGTCCAGGCATGGACCCTTTCGATTGGTTTGTGGTGGGCTTCCTCTACCACTGTCAACACAACGCCGAATCAGTCGAAGAAGTGTATACTCGTGTCAAAAAAATCACAGATTTGAAAACAGTCGCTCACCTCTCCAATGAAGAGAAAAACGATTTCCTCATTCGAATGGTCGATAAAATTGCGGTGAATAAAACCAAATTGCAACAAAACCAACTCAGATTGCTCTTTAGGTATCTGGCGGGAGTCAAGGAAAAACACAATCGCAACCCCCAACCCAGCCTGATGTCAGGCACGGCGATTCTTCTAAAACAAAAGCCTCTTCTCAGGACGAAGTCCTGTCTGATGTCTCTTACAACTCAGATTTAGATAAACCAAAGTCACCAAGGCGTACCGTGACTGTCAAAAAAACGGTTCAAGAATGTAAATTCAAAAACCAAGAAGAATTTTAATGATCGATTAGATATTGGACCGGATGGAAAGGTCGCAGTTAGAGAGTATTCAAATTTTAAGCGGATAGACTCGATGGAAGTAAGCGAGAAGGTGATTGGAAAATTTATTTATATTTTGTGCTTAGGAGGAGAAACTCTCAATGGAGCTTATTAAAAAGCTTCAAGAGGAAGAAGAGAGTATGAGAGAGCGAGCTGAAGAAAGACGTCGTATGCAAGAGGAGGAGGAAACGTGCTGTGATATATGCATGTGTAATCTGTATGAAGGAGAATGGATTCCTTTGCTAGGATGTATTCATATGTTTCATACTGAATGTGTGAAAGAACATATGAAGGCGGGAGTAAAGTTATTATTATTAAGGGATCTCTCACCAGGCGCTAGATACAATCGAGAAGTTTCCCATTAAAATGCCCAGGGGAAGGTTGCGGACTGGAAATTGCTCAGCAAGACATTCAAGATGTCCTCGATGAGGAAGATTTAAAGAAATACTATGATTACAGCTTCCAACAGTATGTTGATACGCACGCCGATGAGGTATTTAATGACATGAGAAGACAGAAACCAAGAAAATTAATGTCGTTAGGTTTCTTGCTGTCCTACCGCAGATTGCACGTTTGCATTTGTCAGAGAAGAAGATCAGATCGAATTTAAATGCAATGTTTGCAAAAAACAGTATAAGATTTTGCGAGTTATCATTGTTTATTTTGAAAAATAAGCTATTGCTTGGACTGTCGAGCAGAATGGCATAAAGGAATGACTTGTAAAGAATATAAGGTGTCGAGCAATCGAGATGTCAACGACGAAAAATTTGAGAAACTGTTGGCGAGAAAGAAATTTAAACAGTGCGCTAAATGCAAATTCTGGGTGGAGAAAAACCAGGTATGCAATGTTGGTAGATATCATTCATGTTGAGAAAATAAATCAAGGGCTGCGATCATATGACGTGTCGATGTGGCTATGAGTTTTGCTATAAATGTGGAGGGAAATATAGGCAATGCGAATGCTTTAAAAGTAAATTATATGATTAAGGTTTTGTAGTTATAATTTCTATTAGAAATGAGAGAAGAAATGGAGAGAAGACGTGCGGAAGCGCAAGCAAGGAGGAGGAACAAAAGAAGAAAGCGTTAGTTATCTGAAATTTGAATCGAGAGGTTTGAGTGTGTGCATGCCAGAAAAGGGTTTGTCCTATTTATTGATCAAAATTTGAGTTATTTGTTTTAAGTTCGCCTGTAAAAGAAATATTCGAGTTTTGGAGTGATCCTTTATTGGCTGTGTGAAGTGTCCGTTCTGATAAAATGCAGTCATAATTTTAGGTTTTTTTTGGAAAATCAATGTTGTTGGAGAGATTTGTGATGTTCTTTTCAGTGTTGTGATCGTTGGGAAGCCATTATCTTGACATTGGGTGGAAACTAACTTGGATTGTTGATGCTTATTACTTGTAGTAGTCATGTTCTTTTTGATTTCTAGAAACCGATTTAGAAAGTACATTCATATATTTCATGAAAGATTGAGTCAAGGTTTCTTCAAAAAAAGCTTCATTGATAAGTATGAAGCACAAGTCAATTTTTCAACCATCACTGGTACAACAGTGATCAATTTCATGACCTACCATGTCAAAAACAACAGTTGAAATGAGAATTCATAATGAGAACTTAACTTGAATTAGTTCTTTGGATCGTATCGCATAAAGAGTTTTCAAAATATTTCACCAATATTCATCCAAAAACATGCACATTAAATACTCGAATCTAAAATCTTAGCTATTTTTAATCTCAATTAAGGAAGCGACAATGTCTCAGCTGATCTCAAAGGGTAACGAACTCCTCAACAAACTTACTGAGAATCGCTACTGGAAAGGCCTCGCCGTCTTAGGCGCACTTGCCGTCTCAAAATATGTCTACAAAGCCCTCTCCATCGGCGTAGATTTCCTCATTCATCTCCTACCACTCGAAAAGAATCACCTTCAACGATATGGCGAAGGCTCATGGGCTGTCGTTACGGGCGCTTCTGATGGAATTGGCAAATCCTTCTGCTACCAACTCGCTAAGAGAGGATTCAACATCGTTTTGATTGCCAGAAACGAGGATAAGCTTAAATCAGTTGCATTCGATATCACTGCAAAATATCCAAAGGTTCAAACCCAAATTATCGTAGCAGATTTCTCCAAAGCAGCCTCAGTAGAGTTTTTCAATGACATAATAATCCAACTCGGAGACCTGGATGTCTCCGTTCTTGTAAACAACGTTGGGACAGTAGCTCGCGGCATGTTCCACACCTACAAAAGGCCAGATATGATCAACTTGCTTGTTATCAATTGCTTGCCTGTACTCATTCTCTCGCATCATTTTATCCAGCGTTTCTCCAAACGACAGCACAAATCAGCTATAATAAACCTATCCTCATGCACTGGATTGATCCCAGCGTCTTCTGCGCCTTTATATTCCCCTTCAAAGGCTTATATCTATCATCTCACTCAGGCCTTAGCCGCAAAATATGGCCAACAGATCGATTTCCTCTGCCTGATGCCGAGTATCGTAACAACTGGAATGACGGGTAATCTTGTGAATTTTATGAGTGTCACTCCTGATCAATGCACCGAAGGAGCCTTGAATCACTTGAGGCGAAGAACTTGGACGTTTGCGACTTGGAGGCATTATATTATTTGCTCGATTTATGGATCAGCAGACTATTTTACCAGATTGTATTACAAACTTGCATATGGTAACAAAGTGAATCTAAAGGTAGACCGTAACTCGTTCACACCTGATCTCAAATTGTAATTCTCTTGACGTTTTAAATGAATATTTTGAAAAGGTGCACTTATTATATACCTTAACACCAGACTTTGTGGAACATCAAAACTTAGAGAAATAGTTTCAGAGGAAACGCAAAGAGGAATATTTGAATTTTTTATGCAATATGGTGATAAATACCGATATAAACTTAACCAGCACCAATGATGCTCGTGTGAAAGGGTACGACATCAAATAAAAATCTCTAAAGGACTATGAAATGAATGATTACAAAAATTAGATCTTATCTTAAGAAAAAAAATAATATTAAGTTTAGATTGAATATTTGAATATCCATAACTTGACTAAAAAGAAACGCCGCGTCAAGGAAGGAAAAAAAGCCATAATTAGCTGAGCACGTTGCCGATGTTCGGGATTACTTGAAGGTGCCCATTGGATTTCTGAAATTGTTTGAAAATAGAAGCGGATTACCAACGTTGCCTATGAAAGGAGTGCTGGTCCATGAGTTCCTAGACCAGTAGGCAAAACGTTTGGCCGCCCTATTCTCAATAAATCTTCGATAGATGGCGTCTTCAGCGCAAGAGGTGGAGTGCTGAGAGGTCGTTGCAGGCCGTATGAACCGCTCGCCATGAGGTAGTTCAACTGCGCCAGCAACAACTGCTGCTCTTTTGTAGGGTCATTGATAGGCATCTGCATCTGCATCTGCATGCCCATAGTGCCAATAGGAAGACCTTTCAGTGGAAGCCCAACCTCTGGCTTAAGCACTGGGATTTGACCAATTCGGCCTTGATCTTCTGTTTTAATCACTAAAATAAAATTAAAATCAATCAATCGTTCCTCAAATCGAAAATTACCTTTAGTTATCGCAGGCTCATGAGATTCAATGACTCTCTCTTTAACTGTCGGAGCGAGAGTCTGCTCAGGCTCAGTGGTTTCGGCTATCTCTTTTCTCTGAATTCCTCGAGTCTTCATTCTTGTGCCACTCACTGCAGACACATGGGCTTCAATCGAATCTCGTTTTGGAGCTTTTTCTTTCTTTTTATACTCTTTTTTCGGAGTCGCTTTCTTTTTTTCAGCCCCGACTCCTCTCCTTAGCTTCGTCGTCACGCGTCCTTCGTTCTGGTAGACGCCATAGATCGTTTTGGCTGTCGAATATTTGATACCGACGCGTTTTGCTGCCTATTTAGGAGTAAATCAAAAGTTTCACCTACTCTATACCTTAGCAATAGAAAGGCCTTTCTCTTCGATGAGGTCAATCAACGTCTTTCTCTTCTCCTCTGTGATGACGCGATACTTCATTTTCTTTTTCGACTTCTCCTCTCCGTCTGGGTTGTAGTCGGATTCCGCTTCAGAGAAACACTCATCTGACTCGTGGAAACTTTCGCTTAATATTTCGCTGTTGTTGTCGGCTTCAGACATTTGTTCTGGCTTTGTAAAGGCTATTAGAAAGGGGAAAATGTCTTAGTTGAGAAGCGAAAAGTAAGTCTTACCTAAGGTAGGTGGAAAGTTGCAGATAATCAGAAATTGTATTATAACTGATTGAGATTTTTAGTTTGGCTTCTGAAGTATTTGAAAGTTCGCTGGAAAATTTAAAGAGGCAAACGTCAGTCACTCCGCTGTTAGTAATCCCTAGCTGTTTTTTAAATAAATTTTATCAAGAAGGAAATCATATGCATCTGCTGCAAAATAAAAAATTAGTTGTGGGTATAAAACTCTTTATTAATTGATCAGAAACGTAAATAAAATTTCATATGTACTATTGCTGTCGCCGAAAGCTTCCAGAAAAATTACCTATATTTTAATTAGTAAGTAACAATGATCCAAAGCCGCTGGCGCAGATCCTTTTTATAGGAAAAGTCGCCCGCCGAATTGCATGTCAGTATACGCGATCCGCCATAGGGAAATGGTGTTGTTATGTGATTTTCGAATAATATGTCGCTGTGAAATTGTAATTTTTCAGTAAAATTGACTCAGGAATAACCATAAAATTTAAATAGAGCGCTCGATTTAACACAATCCAAATTTGAAATTTGACTGATGGTATTGAGTCGGAATGGCTACTATATCAGTCTAGCTTTGAATTGGAAGAAAAAGGTAGAACAGAGAAGGGGGTGGGGTTGATAGAATCGAAGAGGAGAAAATTTTTGAAAAGTTAGTAAATCAGTAAAATACTGGTTTCTCAAAAAATTAAAATTTAAACACTGTGATCTTTGGAACCAAAAAAGCAGCGCTCAGAAGCTTCCGAAACTTGAATATTTCTGAGGTTGGGAAAGCACCCCTGCCGTTTTGAAAAGACTTTAACTTCTCGCGACTCTTATACCTTAAAAAACAAAAAACAACTAAAGAAAGTGAGGAACTGTGCTAATTCGAATGGTTTCGTGCTCTTTTTTTACACAAATTCAAAAAATTTAAACTAACACCGGAACGACTTCGGCTAAAAAACTAACAATTTCACCTTGAATCTGTCGCGACTTAGAGTTATTGCATGAGAGAAATTTATTCATCTCTCTTGATGTTTTTTTGATATGAAAGCCATCTTAGAAATGTGACTCTGTGTAAAGAGTTTAAAATTTCAAATCTAAGAAAGCTACAACAGTTCATTTTAATTCGAATTAGCCACAGTTGAAAATCGCAGGTCCATTCTTAACAATGTATTCTTAATGCTAAGTTGTAAGGAATTAGTGATATATAGACCACATTATCTAGAAGTTAATTGCCTATTAATTGCTTAAATCAACTGTTGGAACGGCAATGTAGATGAGACCTATCTTACTTTCAACGTCACTCACATTTAATCCTCGAAGTATGAACAAAAAAACGAGAAGCTATTATGGGAGGGCAGGTCCAACAGGAAAATTACTTCATTAGCTTCATATGTGAGAGGATCTTGAAACGATGGCGCAAAAACAATATTTTAAATTATTTTGCTCGAGAGGAGATAGTCCGTTCGCTCTTCGCATTTGCCAAAATTATTGGATCATGCAAACTCTTGAGAGAGCAAAGAGCTGAAAATCGAAGTCGTAAGAGCTTTAGGTTTGTAGAAGAAGCGATTAGTAGGCGTTGAAAGAAATCCTATTAATAATCAATTACACAGGTTCTTTAATTTCGAAGTTCAAATTTAATCGTGACACCAAATATTTTACGAAAAAAAGTAACATTGGCAACGTCTGAAATTTTTAGTTCATTTCTTCGGTTGTCACGTTTTAAAAGGATTGATAAAATGGGAAAGATTCGAAATGTAGCAGCATGTTTCTCAATGTTATTGTGTTGATAACTATCGAGATTGAAACCAAAACGAAATTTATAGGTGAAAGAAAATATTTCAAAGTTGCTCAATTTCGAGTTGTTCTGCATATCAGCCATTATCGCTTATCTTAATCTGTATTATACATGGAGTCTTTGATGTGTACAATCCTTTATTCGGAAGCTACCCATTAGATTCTTCAGTCAAATGGACCAGCAATATGTGAGAGAGTGGCTATTGTATCAACTTTCAGAGTAACTCGAACCTTTAACTCGTTCTCAAAAAAGAATGGAATCCTACTTGAATTAGTATCCGCTTCGTTTCCTTAAAAATAAAGGCTTCTGATTTGCTTTGGAGCAGATGAGACGATTAATCCTGTTGCTATGGCCAATATCCCAAACGTCAATTAAAAGATTCACTTTCACGAAGAAGAAAATCTTCTTTTCTCAGTTTCTTTTATATGGAGCAACAATATTTTTTTCTAAATGATAAAAATTTATTCGATTTACCGTTTCGCTTGTTCGATCTCGCTTGACTTCCTCATCAGACTCAAGATAAATGAATACTCTTCCTGCGAGCCTTTCAGGGAAAAATAGAATGGGCTCATTGTCTATTGAGAAATCCCCATCACTTGAGGGATTTCTGACCCCTATTCTAGATAGTGAAAAAGATAGATCTCATAAAAAACAGTATAGGTAAGAGGGAGGGAAAAAAAAGAGACAATATTGTTCCTCTTTCGAGATCACTTGAATGGTATGCAGAAGAAATTTCTTCCAAAAAAACTCTTAAAGGTTGATCACTCATTTCTTCGCTCTTCTGATTCATAATTTTTTCAGATACATACGATCTCGTCTCATAAATGTTTAGGGACAGACAACTTTTTCATTATGCATAGATACAATATTTTTCTCCAATCATATGACATTAAAAAAAAAAAATCCTTCAAAGCATAGAGTAATTTCAATATTAGATATTCTCAGCCTGCTTTTGCTCAGTGTTCGGCTCGCTAAATTTCAATATATGCACCTCTCCGTCGCCTCCAGCAACTGCAAACATCTCTTGATTTGGAGCCCAATCAACGGAATATAGTCCCGACGAGAATCCAGAGATCTTCGCGAAGTCCATGCAGTCTGCTTTTCTATCAAAGACTCTCGCTTCATTCGTCACGCTGCTGCACGCGAGAATATATTGACTCGATAGCTTACTAAACTGCGCCGCGTAAATATTCAATGTTTCATTCTGTTGGCCATACTCCCAATCCACAGTCCTTAGAAGCTTTCTAGTTCCAAAATCCCAAAGCTCTATCTGGTCTTTCCTTCGACAGCTACCAGTGAGAATCGCACCGTCCTTATAATCAATAGCGTCCCCTGAAATTTCAGGGCCGTAAATGCAGTCAATGCTCTTTCCTTCACGTAGATCCCAGATATGCAAATTAGAGTCCCAACCCCCGCTAAGGAGTAAGTCTGGCTGGTCATCAATGAACTTGAGAGAGAATATCCGGTTCGAATGACCAGGTCTTCGCCACTGAGCTTTTGCTAAAGTCATATTCACCATTTTCGTTGTTTCATCGTAAATTCGTATCTGGTTACAGGAATGGCTTATTATCATCAAATTTCTGGAAAGTTACATTGAAATCTTTTCCTGCGGTCGCAAAGCATGACCCGTCTCTGTTGTAATCCATCGCAAGGATCTGATTGCCTTGTTCGACGCTTCTGTGCAAAAGTTTGCCTAGATGGATGAGATCAGATTACGAATGCGAAGATAAAGCAGTTACTGGAACTGACATGCCAGTGGCAGATGGTACCATCAGTTGCTCCGGTGACTAGCACTGTTTTGGTAGTGATTCCTGGAAGTGGAGGTCTCCATCTAAAGTCCAAAATTTATAGCTGAAGTGAATCAGAAAACCAACCTTAGGGCAGTAATAGGGCTGCCTGTTGTCATGCAGCAGTGCACATAGCTCGCCAAATGCCCTAAGAGCTTTTATTCGAATAAAATATTGCTAATTATTATCAACCTGTATCGACTGAGTAGATGGCAGTGTACCCATTTGTGAGTGCTATTGTGCGCAAAAATTAGTCTGTTGGAGAGAACTGCTGCTTTTACATAGGGCAAGGAGCATGGATTCATGGTCAAATCGGCAAACAAGAATCTCATCTTTTTTCGGACTGATTATTCTCGAACCTGAAATCTGTGCCGTGGGACTAACAACATATCAAAAAGTGAGAATTTATAAGTCTTTCAAGATTTACAATGAGCCAGACTTAGGCTTGATTCCTCTCTCTTTAGCATAGTTAGAGTAAGTGGCCTTCTTTGGTTTTTCTGTAGTTGTTTTTTCTAAATGGGATGAATCTAAGGGAGAAGCAGTAGATCTACCCGTTTGCTTCGAAGAGTCGCTGATACTGAGAGTGCTCAAAGTGCTTTCGTTTGATTTCTCTGCATGTTTTAAGAGTTCAGCTTTAGAAGCCATGAGTTGTTCAGGTTCAGAGGCTTTATCCTGGGTTAAGCTAGTTGTTTCCATAAGGATTGAAGGTTTGCGCTGTGTGTTGATTGTAGGCTTTCAATGAAATATATTTTGAATAAATGATTGAAGTTTGGTGAGTTTGATATAAGATACTGTTTTCTTATCCGAAGCGATTAAATTTTACTGATTGCGAACAGGCATCTTTTAAATCCAGTATGTGAACGTAAGAATAAAAAACGATCTTAAGAGAAGACTGCTACTTCTAATGGAGTTTGAACGTTTGGAGGTGAGGTAGCCTCATGGAAGTCATTCTTGATCTTGGGAAGGTTCCATAGTAGGGAAGATTAATCCTCAACTGAGGAACAGTATTTGAAAAAGTACTGGTTTATTTAAAAACAATGAGAAAATATTTGAAAATACTGGAATAACTACTGGATAGGTTCTAAATTCTCATTTCTTGGTTCGAGTTCCGAAAGGAAAAAGCCAAAGGTTGATTGAAAACTAGAGGTGGGATATGAGAGCAGCTAGCCACTTACTTGAATAAAAAGGAATAGATTTCGTGTCAATAAAAGTTCTTTTTTGTTGTATATCATTTGCATAATCCAAAGAGAATGAGAAGGGTAAGAGTTGCAGTAAAAAATCCTTTGTTAGTTAATATTTTTTCTGATATTGAGCTCACACAAAGCAACCTTCCAAAAAACTCATAAAAATTATGAATCTTGGTGATGGTGATTACATATTGTTAGTCATCTATATCGAAATAGAATACCGGCACACGTCGAATTATTGCCCAACAAGACTTACTTATCAAATCCTCAATCATGATGATTTGTAAGGCATTGTCTTTGTGGGGATATAATTTTGCTAATGTCTCTAATATTTCTAAGAAAAATGCCTGTAGCATTGCTACTAAGCCTCCACAACGTGTAATCAATTCAAGTTTCTCTCGTGAAGCAGTCCATGCCATCCTACTTCCTCACATATTCTCCCTCCGCCGATTTCGTTGGCTTTAAACCCCAACAAAATTGAGGAACTTCTATAAGTAGCGCTACTGGTATCTCTGGGACAGGTTGAGCTCGAAAAATCATCAAATATCGATATTTCAGGGGCTATTCCAACTAAATTTAAATCAAGTCAATAACTCTAAACTTTAAAGTGCAATATAAATTAACTTTGATAACATTACCATTAATAATACCAAATGCTTGAGTCATACCCAGGGACTTACCTGGACTCACAGATGTCTTTCAACCCTCATCAACAATCCGCCTATTCATTCCGCGAAGGAAATCGCTCCACTCTGCAATGGAGATCCAAAAGCGCCAGCATTCTCCCTCGGAATTCCAAACTAACTATCAATTACAAACAATTAGATGGCATCCAAATTCTTTACCAACATTCCCCAATCAAAGGATATCCAAGTAATCGAGTCGAATCTCCAGAGAAGATGGTAGACGCAATCACTGACCGCTCTTCCATCAAAGGATACTCATCTACTCGTATCAACCAAAGATCCAGGCTAGTGAACTCAAAATTCGACCAAGGCACTCTCTTGCTTACTGAGGGGACCTCTAAACCTCTTAATTCAAGGTCATCTATTTTCAAGCAAAGAAGTAAGGAGGAAAGTCGGCCACATTCAGCTATACCGTCTCATAGATCTCGGCAAGGTCAAACTGCGAAGTCTTTCAATCCAGAGCCCACTTTATTAACGGAATTGTCGGAATTCAATGACAAGCTGCCTTCAAATCGCAAATTAGAGATAGCGAAAGCGCTTCGTATTACAATGCATACAAGACCTGTGTTGGATGAGATTCTTGCTGTCGGCGAAAAACTCCCTGAAGGAGGTCGGATGGAGAGCCAGAACACAGAACGAGACTTCTTGGGACGGCTCAGCAGCGTTCCTCGGAGATTGGCTGATAAGTTTATGTCACTCTCGCCCTTTAAATCAGTCCAAACCAACGCTAAAATTACTCAAATTACGCCAGAAAAAACATCTATTGTCGAGGATAATAGTCTCTTTCCTACCGAAGAAGGATCAAGAGAAGAACCTCAAATATCGCTGAGCACGCATTCGGAAGGGCGTAGTCGAATTTTATCACGGGAGGTTTTCGGGCTGGAGCCGGTTATTTTTACGAAGTTGTTTAATAGTGTAGAGCCTTCGACAAAGCAAGTTGAGAGGAAAAAAATATTCGCAGCTAAAGCAAAATAAAAGTTGATTTGATTTCTTTTCTTTTCTTTAAAGAAAATTGCATTGCATGGTGCTAAGTTCGCGAACATAATGTCCTCAGTATTTTTATCCATAAGAGCTAAACTGTAAAGCTCTTTCTTCGCGATTTATCTCATTAATTATCTCAGCGTGATCACGCTTATGGCGTATTTACCAGAAATCACGATACTATATCTCAGGTACTAATGCAGGCAAAGTTAATTACAAAGTCTGTTTAGAGTGGCTAAGTAAATTGTTAACATTTGAATTGTGTTTACTATGCGCGAGTCTCTCTTTATGTATATGGTTCGGATCATATATTAGTTGTCAAGAGTATCTTCGTAGGTATTGTGCAAAAAGTGACTTCCCTATTAATTCTGTTTGCTTGTTTAAATTACTTTGTTAATCGAGTATCGAACTCGATACCATCGTTTTGTAAGAAAGTATTAGGCTCTTAAATTAGTTTAGTTGAATAGTATCTGTCAATAATTCAATACCCGGTACTCTAGATGTTAAAGAATTTTGTCTTGTTTTTTCTCCCATTACACAATATTACTGTCATAACCAATCTGTAAAAAAGAAATTTGTATTATTGATCTATTTCGCAAGCAAATATTGCCGGACTCAAAAATAATGCTTTCAATTAACATCTCAATTTTCTAAAATTTAAATAAAATTCAATTATAATTTAACAAAGTGAATTTCAAATTAAGAATAGGATAACAAAATGAGTCGCAGAGTGCGGTCTCACTTTTTACGAGAGAGTTCTTTCCATCGTAGGAGCTTTCCATAGTAACTATTTTGGCTGCTTTTTTGCGTTTCCTTAAGATTAGCCCACCTCTACTACGAATAAAGTCGAGTTCTTTTCAAAATGCACCAGCATTCGTCGAACATAATGATGTATTGCACTCCAATTATCTTTCCTTTTCTTATCATTATTGCTCATCATTCAGATCAAGAATTCGCAGAAGATCACTCTAATCTAGGGGAAAATCGGAATTTCCTGCTGTTATGTAGAGAATTTGTATGTATCTATATTAATAGATTGGATGAACGCACAAAACAGCTGAATTCCAATAGGCTTTCGTAGATAACATATTTCTGATTCAATTTGCAGAATCAGAAATCATAAAGAAAATAAAATCCTGCGTTTAACTCATAATATGGGACAAAATGATAATAATAAGGAATATACTTTCTCAGTCCAAGTGAAAGCATTTTACAAAGAAATCATTAGAGGATTCAGGCAAAAAAGAGGGCGGATTCATTGAGACGAAAGATTTTTAAATACCGTATATTAAATTCAGCTTCACTTTTTTCTTGTTATAAGAAAAGAATGTAAAACATTTACGAATATTTCTGACTCGCGAACCATATTCTTAAAGAAACGTATTTATTTTACCGTATCTCTCGAAATATATGAGTGCTAGCATGATCCAAGATAAAGAAGACAAAAAATTAGCCATATAATGCTTTCTATTTAGGAGTTTGAGACTAAACGAGTTTTTTTGGGGGTTTGAGATTGAAGAACTGTCGTTGGTGCAAAAAAAAAAGAGAGAAAAACCTGAGTCATCTATAGTACTGAATTCATTTCTGGAATCAAAATATAATTGACGTCAAAAATTCCTGATTTTAGTTAAAAAATAATTTGAAAAGTTAAATAAAGTGGAAATGGAAGATCACATACTCAGTCCAAGAGAGAGCGTTTTGCATGATGACAAGAAACCTATAACGAAACTATCAGTGCTCAAAGAGCTATTAGTCGCAACAGCATCAATGTACATGTTTGGTATGCTCGAGAGACTCGGTTTTATTTCAAATGTCTACTTTATGTCTCGATCTGGCGACTCAGTCCTGGTCGCTGCATTGGGACTCGCAAACACTTGGATTTGGATCATCGGGCTCGGAGTTATCACGAGTTTTACCTGCGGTATGACAACTTTAGTCGCACAAGCCTACGGTGCCAATATGCCCAAGCTTTGCAGCGCTTACTTTCACAAAGGCATCGTAATAAACATCTTCCTATACGGCTTCTACCTATCTACCTTGTTTTTCTTCAAGCCGCTTCTCAGATCTCTGGGCTATGATAAAGACCTCATCGAAGTCACGCATAGTTACCTTGCTTACATGCTTCCCTCAGTCCTTGGCAGCATGATATTCGGCACCCTTAAATTCTATGCTCAAGGTCATAAAATTTTCAATGCACCGGTTTACATTCAAATCAGCTTCACTATAATCGAATGTATCCTCTCTTACCTTATAATCATTGTGTTCAACCTCGGCTTCTTTGGACTGAGCTTGAGCAGAGGATTCAGTGAATTCGGAAGAGCTCTCGCACTTTTTGTTTACATGAAGAAATCGAAGGTTTTTGAGGATACGCTGCACTGGTTTGACAGCAGTTCAATGCATGGATTTTGGACACAATTAAAATTCCAGCTGAATTCTGGAATGGTGGTTTATCTAGATATGGTCACTTTTGCTGTTTCCCAGTTATTCATTGCAGGTTATGATGTCAATGAATACGCGGCCTCCTACTCTGCGATGGCAGTAATTTCGTTTTTTATTACTGGAGTGGTTTCAGTTATCCAACCCGCGACTTCTTATCTTGGAAATGCTGTTGGAGAAGGCAACGTCGTCAAAACAGAAATGTACTGGGATGTTTCAAATAAGGTCATTTTGATTCTCAGTGTGATATTATCGCTCATCATGATTATTTTTTCCTCGAGTCTCGCAAGATTCTATCTGGAGGACCCTGATATTTCAAGCTTGGCTCAAAAAATATTAGTGTTGTATGGTTCGCTGATGACGATCGATGCTTGGCAGATGTATCTCTCTTCAATTGCAAGAGTATTTGGGAAAGAGCATTCTGCTTTCATTGCGATGGTTATCTTTGATCTTGTGATCGGGGAATCACTCGCAGTGTTTATTGGGTTAATTTGTAAATACGGAGCACTGGGAGTCTGGGGAGGATTGATGACGGGAGTTGTTATAAATACTTATGCGCAATACAAAATTTTGAATAAAGTTAATGTTCGTAAGTATATATACGAGACACAACAAAGGCTTAAACAAGAAGGTGAAGACAAAAAGGAAGAGAAAGAGATAGAAATGAAAGACTTTTGAATATACTCAAATAAATGTTAACTTGACTCATCTATTTTTTGAAGGAATGTATTGAGTATCAATGGCTAGGTTAATAGAGTTCACATGTAATTTCTTGCTGCTTATTTAGGAAATTTATCAAAGGAGTATCTATACTACAAAAAAGAGCCGGACCCATTGAAAATTCTTTTAAGGTCCCTGGTTAGGGATTTCGATGCTCTGCAGCCCCTCTGTTTGAATGGCTTGACGCCGCTATAGCCTGGGCGTGATACCGATAGGAAATATGTTTTATAAACGTCCTTAATGAAACGCTTTAATACAAATCATTTCAAGGTGAGGTGAGAAAAACATGCTGAATGATGTTCAAATTATTAATTCTATGAAACCAGGACACCACAATGACTTTTGGTGTTGACATCTATTAATCATGATTTCGAATCGAAAGATAATTCCACAAAAGATAAAAGGATGGAAGACCACATAATTAGTCCACGAGAGAGTATTCTACATGAAGGCGAGAAGCCGTTGACGAAGCTATCAGTGCTCAAAGAGCTCTTAATCGCAATGGTATCAACCTACCTATTTAATATTCTTGAAAGACTCGGGCTTATCTCAAATGTCTACTTTATGTCTCGATCTGGTGACTCAGACCTTGTTGCTGCATTGGGACTTGCAAATACGTGGATCATGCTGATAGGAGTTGGAATCATAACCAACTTTTCTGCAGGAATGTCCACTTTAGTAGCACAGGCCTACGGAGCAAATTTGCCGAAGCTTTGCAGCGCATATTTCCATAAAGGCTTAGTGATAAATCTCTCTCTGTACTGCTGTTACTTGTTATCTCTGGCCTTCTTTAAGCCAATGCTGAGAGCTTTGGGCTATGATCAAAAGCTTCTCGAGACTACAAATAGCTATCTTATTTATATGCTTCCATCAGTTTTCGGCACCGGATTATTTGGTACTCTGAAATTCTATGCTCAAGGTCACAAGATTTTCAAGGCTCCGGTTTATATTCAAATTGGCTTCACTCTCATTGAATGCATCCTTTCGTATTTCATAATCATAAAATTGGATTTCGGGTTCCCTGGACTGAGCTTGAGCAGAGGTTTCAGCGAACTTGGAAGAGCGCTGGCACTGTTTGTTTACATGAAGAAATCGAAGGTGTTTGAGGATACGCTTAGCTGGTTTGATAGCAGCTCAATGAATGGATTTTGGCCACAACTAAAATTTCAAGCGAATTCCGGAATGGTGCTATACGTGGATATGCTTTCCTTTTTAACTGGACAGATGATCCTTGCAGGTTATGATGTAGATGAATATGCAGCTTCATATTCAGCTATGGCTGTATTGACGTTTTTCTTTTCAGCAACGCATGCGCTTATTCAACCTGTAATGTCATATCTTGGTAACGCAGTTGGAGAAGGTAGTGCTATCAAGACAGGGGTATATTGGGATGTTTCTAACAAAGTTAGTTTGGTGGTTAGCATAACTTTATCTCTCATAGTTGTTATTTTTTCGCCGAGCCTTTCAAGAATATATTTGGATAATTCTACTACAACTAGCCTAACTCAGAAAATATTGATGCTATATGGCACATTGCTGGTATTTGACGTTGGACAGATGTATTTCTCATCAGTCGCCAGAGTATTTGGAAAGGAACAAGCTGCCTTCGTGGGCATGGTTCTCTTTGACCTCGTAGTCGGATTGTCATTGGCATCTATAATGGGTCTTTATTTCAATTTTGGAGCCCTAGGCGTTTGGGTCGGAATGATGACGGGGATTGTTTTAAACGCTATTACTCAATACAATATAGTTAGTAGCGTGAATATTCGAATGTATCTTAAAGAGACTCAACAAAGACTCAAGCGAGAAGACGCAGGTAAACAACAGGAAAGATTAATAGAGATGCAAGATTTTTAAGCACGAGTAATACTTAATATCTCTTCAAGATTAAGTCCCAATATCTATTGTGAATATTGAGGATAGTCATAGTCATTTCATTTTATTATCATGCAATAATTATGAAATTTAGTAAATGAACAAGCCTGTAAAAAAGACAATTAGAAAATGTTTTTATTGTATGACTGTACACAAATAAATAGGAAATCAATTACGAGGCAAAGCGAAATGAGAAAGAATCTAAGTTAATCTCACTAACGATATGATTTTAACGAAAAAGTTTAACGCGCGCTTTATTATTCCATTGCTGCAGTATCGTGTGGCTTAACGATAAAAACAACAACCTTTGACACCGGAGTAGCCGAATTATTTTTTTCTCTCTCTTAAAATGGGGATTTTAACAAAATTAAATGGAACGACACGGGTAGATGGTGAATTAATTGTTGATTAATCATAAAGTTGGCCATTTTATATCTGGTATATCAAAAAAGTTATTAATTAAAACGCAAATTAGGAGTGTCAAATGGAGGAGGATCATATACTTAGTCCACGAGAGAGTAGTCTTCTTCTTCATGAAGACAACAAACCAGTAACGAAGTTGACAGTGCTCAAGGAACTGTTGGTCGGAATGGTGTCAACTTACTTATTTAATATTCTTGAAAGACTCGGATTTATCGCAAATGTCTACTTTATGTCTCGATCTGGTGGCGCAGACCTCGTTGCTGCATTGGGACTCGCAAATACATGGATCTGGATCCTCGGTCTTGCAATTATGACCAGTTTCTCTTCAGGCATGTCAACATTGGTAGCGCAAGCCTTCGGAGCAAAGTTGCCTAAGCTTTGCAGCGCCTACTTTCATAAAGGCATCATCATTAACGCCTTAATCTATTGTGTCTACATGTTTTGTTTGGCCTTCTTTAAGCCAATGCTGAGAGCCTTGAACTATGATCAAAAGCTTCTCGAGACTACATATAGCTACCTTGTCTACATGCTTCCCTCAGTCCTTGGTAGCATGGCATTCGGCACACTGAAGTTCTATGCTCAAGGTCACAAGATTTTCAA